>ENA-OYYK01001497-OYYK01001497.1-human-gut-metagenome-genome-assembly--contig:-NODE-1497-length-11213-cov-10.379907_pt1 | contig 11213 bp, 10 predicted proteins | sample MGYA00243247_ERZ653443 | MGnify/ENA primary metagenome ERZ653443 (study PRJEB26926, sample SAMN06165010) | human gut metagenome | biome: ENVO:00009003; feature: ENVO:2100002; material: ENVO:00002003... | reverse complement strand
GTACAACGTGGAGATCCGCATGCAGCAGCTGCCCTTTGAGCAGCTGCGCTGGGTGCAGAACGACCCCGACACCTACAACCTGCGGGATCTGGACCTGACCAGCGACACCAAGGCGGTGGAGGACATGAAGGGCAACCGTCTGCTGCTGTTCACCTCCGACTGGGCGGTGCGCTGGGCGGAGACCCACAACGAGAGCTTGCAGCTGAGCGAGTTCGGCAACATCTGATAAAAGAGCGCTGCGGAGTGCACCTGCGCTCCGCAGTTCTTTTTTATAGAATAAAAAACACAACAAAGTATGCCAGACATTGGAATGAGGGTTCCCATTGCGGGGAACACTGCTGGCATGGAGGGTAAAGTATATGCAGAATATCAATATTGGCAAAAGCGGCATCGCCGTGCCGTTTCTGGGCATGGGTACATGGGCCATCGGCGGCGGTGCATGGTGGGGCGATAACGACGATGCACTGTCCGTAAAGGCCATCCAGACCGCCGTGGAGCAGGGCATCCAGTGGATCGACACTGCGCCCATCTACGGGCTGTACCACAGCGAGGAAGTGGTGGGCGAAGCCATGAAGCACATCGACCGCGACAAGGTGGTGCTTTCCACCAAGTGCGGCCTGGAGTGGCGGCACGAGACCCCCATCCTGCACAAGGTGGTGGACGGGGTACAGGTGTACCGCGACCTCTCCGCCAAGAGCATCATCGAGGACGTGGAGGACAGCCTGCGCCGTCTGCACACCGACCATCTGGACGTGCTGTACACCCACTGGCAGAGCCCGGATTTTGGCGTGTACCCGCTGGAAGAGACCATGGAAGCCATGATGAAGCTGAAAGAGCAGGGCAAGATCCGCGCCATCGGTGCTTCCAACGTCACCTCCGATATCATCCGGGGCTACTGCAAATACGGCCAGCTGGACGTCATTCAGGAAAAGTACAGCCTGCTGACCCGCCGCATTGAAAAGCAGCTGCTGCCCACCTGCAAGGAGCTGGGCGTTTCGGTACAGGCCTACTCCCCGCTGGAGCAGGGGCTTCTGACCGGCAAGGTGACCATGGACACCACCTACCCGGAGGGCAGCACCCGCAACACGAACCCCTGCTTCCAGCCCATCCGCCGGGCACAGGCGCTGGAACTGCTGGCAAAGTGGGACGATCTGACCGAGAAGTACGACTGCACCATGGCGCAGCTGGTCATCGCCATGACCGCCCGCATGATCCCGGGGCTGCACGTTCTGTGCGGTGCCCGCAAGCCGGAGCAGGTACTGGACAACGCCGGTGCCATGCACATCAAGCTGGACGGCGCCGACGCCGTCCGCATGAAGTGGGACGTGGACGCGATCTCCTGAGGATAAACCAAACAACACCGGAGCATCTTCGGACGCTCCGGTGTTGTTTTTTATCTCTTATTCTCCTCTTGCCAGCGCCTGCAGCTTTTTCTTATCCAGCACCTGCACGCCGCCGCGATACAGCCGCACCCAGCCCTCCTGCGCAAAGTATTTGAGCATCCGGCTCACCACCTCGCGGGCAGAGCCCATGTACTTTGCCATCTGGTCATGGGTCATGCGGAGGTCCGCGCCGCCGGTCTTGGCAAGCTCGTCGGTCAGAAAAATGGCAAGCCGCCGATCAGCGCTCATGAACAAAATCTGCTGCATCGTCCACATGGTATCGGAAAAGCGCTCTGCCGTCATCTGGTAGGCGTAGCAGCGCACATAGACGTTTTCCTGCATCAGCTGCCGGAAGATGCCCGCGCTGATGCACAGCGCTTCGGTGTCCTCCTCGGCATCGATGTAGAGGTCGATGTTCACCGCGTCCATCACGCAGGAGGCGGACAGAATGCACACCTCCCCGCCGAACAGGCGGTACAGCGTCACGTCCCTGCCGTCCTCGGACAGCAGATAGGAGCGCAGCTGCCCGCTGCGCAGCAAAAGGATGCCCACACAGCTTTCCAGCGGGCTGTGCACCCGGGCGCCCTTGGCGTAGTGCACCGGGCGGGTAAAGCGGCACAGCCGCTCCTGTTCTTCCGGGGTCAGCTGCTCCCAGAACGGAAACGCACAGGCCAAGCACCGGGCGTGCGGAGATGCTTCTGCCATACGGTTCACCCCTTTCGCAGCGCCTTGGCGGCTTCCGTGCCCGCCAGTGCGCCCTCGTAAACGGCCTTTGCCACCTGCAACAGCCCGCCGGTGCAGTCCCCGGCGGCGTACAGGCCGGGCACGGTGGTCTGCATTTTGTCGTCCACCACGATGCGGCTGCCCTCTACGGCAGCGCCCAGCTTCCGGGCAAGTGCGGTACTGCCCGCCACGCCCAGCGCCACAAATACGCCGGATACCTCCCGCACCGCACCGCCCGCCAGCTGCACGCCGGTGACAGCCTGCTCGCCCAGAATGGCTTCCACCTTCTGGGTGCAGACGCTCACCTCGGGCGGGAAGTCTGCGGTCAGGGCTGCGCCGTTCGTCAGCAGGGTGACGCTTTTTACCACCGGCAAAAGCGCCTGCACCTCATGCAGGGCGTACTCGCCGCTGCCCAGCACCGCCACGTCCTTTCCGCGGTAGAAAAAGGCGTCGCAGGCTGCGCACCAGCTTACGCCGTGGCCTTCCAGCCCGGTCAGCCCCGGGATGCGGGGCACCGCGCGGGAAGCACCCGTTGCCAGAATGACCGCGTCTGCCGGGTACGCGCCTGCCAGCGTTTCCACGGTCAAACGGTCGGTCCATGTCAGCCCCACGGCCTCGGTCTGCACGAATTGCACCCCCAGCCGCCGGGCGTTCTCGATGCTGCGGCGTTCCAGCTCCTGCCCGGAGACCGGCTGGGCGAAGCCGTAATAATTTTCGATCTTTTCGGCGCGCGCCAGCGCCCCGGAGCCCTTGGTCAGCACGGTGGTCTGCACCCCGGCGCGCACGGCGTACAGGGCAGCGGACACCCCCGCCGGGCCGGAACCTACGATAACGATGTTGGACATGGTGTTGCTCCTTTGCATGGTTCATTGCCCTTATTATACACCAAAGCCGCGCAGATTTCTGTGACCGGGTCGCAAAAACTTTTTGGGCGGCGGGCACTGTTCAAGCTCCGGGGCGTGTGCTATACTGTTGTCATGTTAAAATTTCTGCCACAGGGGGCTTTTGCTTTATGTCCAAACAACGTCTGCTTTTCATCACCACCGGCGGCACCATTGCCAGCGTGCGCACCCAGCAGGGGCTGAAGCCCGTGCTTTCCAGCGAGGAGCTGCTTGCCCATCTGCCGGAACTAAAGGAGCTGTGCTGCCCGGAAACGCTGGCGCTGTGCAGCATCGACAGTACCGACCTCGGACAGGAGCACTGGCTCATGATGGCACGCGCCATTCAGGAAAACTACGCCTTGTACGATGGCTTTATCATCTGCCACGGCACGGATACGCTGGCGTACTCTGCGGCGGCGCTCTCTTATCTCATCCAGAACGCGGATAAGCCCATCATCCTCACCGGCGCGCAGCAGCCCATCTCCAACGAGATCACCGACGCCAAGAAAAACCTGCGGGACAGCGTGGTCTGCGCCATCGACCCGGGCAGCCGGGGCGTGATGGTGGTGTTTGGCGGGCACGTCATCGCAGGCACCCGCGCCAAGAAGAACAAGACCATCAGCTACGACGCCTTTGCCTCGGTCAACTTCCCGGAGCTGGCGCTGGTGCAGGGCGACCGGCTGGTGCGGTACATCCCCTCGCCGTGGCCCACCGGCCCGGTGGAGTTCAGCCGCACGCTGGACAGCCGGGTGTTCCTGCTCAAGCTGACCCCGGGTATGTCCCCGGCGCTCATCCCGGAGATCTTCCACCTGTACGACTGCGTCATCGTGGAAAGCTTTGGCGTGGGCGGCATCCCGCAGCAGCTGATGGACGCCTTTGCCGCCGGGCTGGGCGATTACGAGACCACCCACAAAGTGCTCATCATGACCACGCAAGTCACCTACGAGGGCAGCGACGTGGGCGTGTACGAAGTGGGCAAGCGGGTGCGCAACCGCTTCCGCTTCTTAGAGGCCCACGATATGACCATCGAGGCCGTAGTGACCAAAAGTATGTGGCTGCTGGCGCAGAACTGCGAAAGCTTTGACCAGCTGCAGCAGCGGTTCTACCGTCAGGTGAACTTTGACACCTTCTATCACTGAGCCACTTTTTCAGAACACCAGCTGCACCAGCAGTACATAGCAAAGGGTGCCCCCGGTTACGCTGAGCAGGGTCTGGTGCTTCCACTTGTGCAGCGCGATGGTCGCCAGCAGCGCAAGCGCTTCCGGGATGCCGTGACTGCCGGAGAACGGGGTGACGCCCTTCAGGCAATAGACGATGAGCATCCCGAAGATGGCGGCGGGCAGCACCCGCCCCAGATACCGCACCACCTCCGGGGGCTGCTGCTCCTTGCTGGAAAAGATCAGAAACGGCAAAAAACGGGTAAGCATGGTGGCGGCGGTGCACACCGCAATGGTAAGCCCCATCTGAACTGCTGTCATTCCTCTACCTCCCCGGCTGCTTTTTCCATCGGACGGCGCAAGGCCAGCAGCAGCACCAGAATGCCGCCCATGGACGGCAGCAGAAAGCTGCCGGAGCCGAATACCATCAGACACACCAGCGGCACGGCAAGCCCGATCAGGGCACTGCCGTGCTGCTGATCTTTTTCCCACTGGTTCAGGAAGATGACCGTGAACATTGCGGTCATGACAAAATCCACGCCCTCGGTGCTGAAGGGCAGCACCGTGCCCAGCGCAGCCCCAAGCCCGGCGCTGCCCACCCAGTAAAGCTGATCCAGCAGGGTGATGAAGAACATGAACCAGCCCTTGTCCACCCCTTCCGGCGGCGTTGCCGAGCAGGTGATGGAAAAGGTCTCGTCGCTCATGGCAAAGATCATGTAAAAGCTGCGCCAGCCGTAGCCCTTGTAGCGCTCCAGCATGGCAAGGCCGTAGAACAGGTGCCGCGCCTGGATCATCAGCGCCATCAGAAAGGCCGACAGCGGCGAGAACGCGCCCAGCAGCAGACTTGCCAGCACGAATTCCAGCGAGCCGCCGTACACGACAGTGCCCATGAGCATGGGCATCCACACCGGCAGCCCCAAGGACTGCACATAGATGCCGTAGCCCAGCCCCAGCACAAAATAACCTGCCAGCACCGGGATGGTCTGCGGAAAAGCCGCCCGCAGCGCCCGCAGGCAGGGGTGCGGCAGAGCAGGGGAAACGGTTCGGGACAGATGCTGCATAGAAAAGCTCCTTGCTTTGCGGGAACAGCGGGCGGCCGCCCATATACCCACATAGATTGTATGGAATAAGTGATTTCTATTATAGCACATCCCTGCGCTTTTGCAAGACGGCTGGTGTCCTGCTGCCGGGACGATTTGGAATGCGCTCCGCGTTGCTCTGCGCATCTTCAGCGGAAAAATGATTTAGAATTTCGCAATTCCGGAAAATCTGCGGATTTTCCGGAATTGCCTTTTCACGGGAGGGGACGCAGCGGGAAACGGCAGCTGCCGCGCTTGTTTCCTGCGGAAACAGCCGCGCGGCGGGTCCCTTCTCAGGCTCACTGCGTTCGCCAGCTCCCCCGAAAGGGGGAGCTTTTTGCGCTGACCGGCAGATATCCAAAGCTCCCCCTTCGGGGGAGCTGGCACGCCGTCAGGCGTGACTGAGAGGGTTAGCGCCTGAGAGGGCGAGCCCGCTGCCCTGCAGGCGTCAAACGCAAAAGCAGCCAGACCGGGCGGTCTGGCTGCTTTTATGCTTATAAAAATATTTTACTCTACCTCTTCATCCGCGAAGATCCACAGCACCTCGTTGATGTGGGAGCCGCTGCGGGAGTAGGGGGTCACACGGATGCAGAAGCTGCGGCCATCCGTCTTGCGGTAGCGATGCTCCAGCAGGTTGCTGCTGAACACGGTGCTGCGCACAAGGCCGAAATCGAACAACTTTGCAAAGTTTTCTCTGTCCTCGGGCGCTACCAGCTTGTCGCGGTAGTTGGTCAACGCAGCGCGGAAAGAGCCGCCGCAGGTGTCCAGAACGGACTGGAAGTCGTCCGGCACAATAACGGGGCGCACGGTGTCCTCCTGCAAGTCCACCACGATTACTGTCTTGTACTTGGGGGCAAGCACCTTTAAAAAGTGCTCGGCATCCCGCTTTTCCTGCAGGGTGCGCTCCATCTTTTCGTTCAGGCCTTCCAGCTGGCGGGCGCGGCCGTTGTGGTCGTAGTAGGCCTGCCGGTCCTGCCGCATAGCAGCCTCGGCCTTGGCCACAGCCTCGTCCAGATGGCGCAGGTCGGTAGTCTGCTGGATGCCTACCGAGATAGCATAGTCCTTTTCCTTCAGAAAGGCGCGCATCCGGTCCGCAGTGCTCCACACGCTGTAAGGCGGCTCGTTGGGGGTCAGGATGACAAATTCATCGCTGCCGATGCGGTACACCCGGCTGGTGGCAAAGAACTTGCGGGCGGCATTTGCCAGACAGCACAGCAGGGTGTCGCCGCTGCGGTGACCCAGATGCTCGTTTACCTCGTGCATCCCCACCACATCAATGTAGGTGCACACCACGGATTCGTACCCGCTGTTGGGCAGCTCCCGCAGGTCGGCTTCGTACCGGCTGCGGTTGGCAAGGCCGGTCAGGGTGTCGTGGCTGTAAGAGAAGTCCAGCTCCTCGCTGAGCTGGTCAGCCTGTGCATCATTGCGCACCAGCACAGTCGCCCACGGGTTCTGGGCACAGCAGCCACGGCAGGGCAGCACCTCTGTGGTGACCCAGATATACTGGCCGGACACGTTCTCGCGGTAGCGGTAGAACTCCGGCGCAGTGGCATGGTACAGCACAGAGCGCAAGGCCTCCAGATCGGTCTGCTCCAAGAACAGGTCTGTGTCCTCCTCGTGCACGATCTTCTCGTTCACCATGCGGTCGCAGTAGTTGACAAAATCTTCTTCTTTTTCCAGATCCGGATCCAGCAGGCGGGCGTCCCGCTTGATCACCCGGTACGCACCGGTGGCAAGGTTCAGCAGCGAGATCTCCAGCACGTTGTCGGTAAAGATCTGGTAGGCCTGCAAGGCCAGCGCGGTCTTTTCGGTGCCCGGGTTCTCCACCCGGCGGTCGCGGCGCATCAGGTCGCGGCGCAGATCCCAGTAATCCTGATTGGTGGGATCTGCCAGCAGTTTTTCGGCGTTTTCCACCGGCATGGGCTTGAAGAAGTAGTAGCCCTGCGAGTACAGGCAGTCTGCGGCCTGCAGCATGGACACCTGCTCCGGGGTCTCCACACCCTCGGCGATGATGGGCAGGTTCAGCCGGTGTGCCATATCCACCACCGACTCCACGATCTGCACGCCCTTGCTGCGGTTCTCCTGATTCATGTCGATGAGCTTCATGTCCAGCTTGATGGCATCGACGTTGGTATCCTTGAGCATATTCAGCGAGGAATACCCGCTGCCGAAGTCGTCCATCATCACCGAGAAGCCCTTGCGGTGCAGGCCCTGAATGGCGCTTTCCACCATCTGGGTGTCCTCGGCTACCATGGTCTCGGTGATCTCGGCCAGCAGGAGCTTTGGCTCCAGCTTATATTTTTCCACCAGATCCGCAAAGATCTGCGGCACATCCAGGTTCAGGATATCCTGCACCGAAACGTTTACCGATACCGGCACAAGGTTGCTGCCGCTTTCCTGCCACTTCTGCAAAGTCTGGCAGACAGATTCCCAGATGTACTGGTCCAGCCTCGTTACAAGGCCGGTGCGCTCCAGCAGCGGCATAAACTCGGCAGGGGGAACACAGCCCCGGGTGGGGTGGTTCCAGCGCACCAGCGCCTCCATGCCCACGATGGCGCGGGTGATGCTGTTGCACTTGGGCTGCAAAAAGAAGCAGAATTCGTGGTTGTCCAGTGCGTGCTCCAGCTCGCCCAGCAGCAGCTGCTGTTCTTTCAGCTCGTTGAGCATGGTGGGCTCAAAGCGGTGCAGGTAGCCGCTGTCTGTCGTCACACCGGCGATCTGCGCGTAGTTGCACAGGGTGGCGGCATCTGCACCGGGGTTTGCCTGCACAGGGCACACGCCCATTACCATAAAGAAGGTGACATCCTGCCTTCCGGCAGCCATGCAGGCCTGCAGCGTGGCAAGCACAGCAGTCTGCTCGGCCTTTTCGTCCGGCAGGCACAGGAAAAAGTCATCGTTTCCAAAATAGCCCACAGGATAGCCGGTCTGCCTGCTGTAACCCAGCAGACAGTTTGCCACAGTTTCCAGCAGAGCATCGCCCTTTTCGGTGCCGTAAAGCTCGTTATAAAGCTTGAAGTGCTGGATATCCACAGCGGCAACAGCCCATTCTGTTCCCTGATGCGCGGTCAGGAATGTATGCAGGGCCTGTAAAAATGCGTCCTTGCGGTCGATCCGCCCCAACGCAGCAGATGCCGGTGCGGCGGCATCTGTTTTGGTCTTTCGTTCCTCTGACATAACGATTCCTCACAATTTGGATAGTTTCAATACGGATAAGCCGATTGCGGTCGGTTTGTATACTTTATAATCAGTATAACACGGTTTAAGTCGTTTTGAAATAGTTTTTTCACACTTTTTAACAACATTATTCGAGCGAAGTGCAACAAAAATGCCACACACAGCAGCGCCGGTGTGGCATTCGGGGTCATTTGGTATTCTTGTTGTCGTCCTTGTTTTCCTGTTCGGCGCGGTGCAGCATCTCCCGCAATGTGGGCAGACTGCGCAGCTTGCTGCCGTGCCGGAGCTTCGGGTAGGCACGCAGCATACGGCGCGGGCCCACGATGCGGGGGGTGCGCAGCAGCTGCGCCTGCATTTCCTCGCTGCGGGCTTGCAGCTCTGCGGCCAGCTGTTCCAATTGCAGCAGCTCGGCGGCGCGCTCGGCAGTGCCCTTGGCAGCAAGGCGGGCGGCGTTGGCAGCTTCGGCAGCGTTCAGGCGGGCGTCCTCGCTGGCGCGGCGGGCAGCCTCGGTAGCCTCAGCGGCCTTGGCGCGGATGGCAGCCATGGTCTCATGGACAGAGGGGCGCTTTCCGGCGGCATCCCGCGCTTCGGCGGCGGCAAGCTTGAATTGCAGCCGTCCCTCGTCCAGCTTCTTGTCGGCGTTCAGGGTGGTGGTGCCCAACAGCTGGGTCATGGCGTCGCTGACGGCGTGGATACTGTCGCCCAGCTGCTCCATGGTGTCCAGCGTATCAGCCAGCGCAGAGGCAGCAATGGCGGTAGCCACCACGTCCACCGCGTACACGGCGTACAAAAAGCACATGAGGATAACCCCCACAAAGGGCGGGATCAGGTCTACAAGGTCAGCCACCACCGGGTGCACGATACGCATGACCACCAGCGTGCCCACACCCCACAGCAGGCAGAATTCCAGACAGATATAGCCCCCGATATTAAAGGGAAAATCGCTGTAATCCCACCAGCGAGTGTGGTAAATCTTATACAGTGCCCAGCCGCCCACCAGTTCCAGTGCACTGGGCAGGATGACGCCGCCTATATACAGCAGCAGGATGCTGTGCTGCAAGGGCGTAAGGGCAAACAGCACGATGATCATGCCAAAGCCGTAGATGGGGCAGACCGGGCCGTTGAGAAAGCCCCGGTTCACCAGCTGACCGGTGGTGGCGGCGGCATAGATGACCTCCAGACACCAGCCTATGCAGGAATAGATCAGGAAATAGGCCAGAATATGGTACAGCGAAAAGCCACATACCACGGTATCGGTAAGAAAGCTTACCATAGGCACCTCCGTTCTTCAGTTCTGTTTGGATACGATCTTATATTCGTCCCCCGGCTCAAAAAAGGGACAGGCAGCGGTATTATGCGCAAGATAGCGCGCCATCTCGTCCTCGTCCAGCGCAGCGCCCTGCGCGCAGTAGTAGCTGCCGTATTCGTCCTGAACATTATTCAGGCACAGCTCACAGGGGTCAGACATTTCCTTCGCCTTCCTGTGCGGCGGCTTCGGCGGCAGCTTCCCGCGCCATCCGCTTGAGCACCTTGGGGTCTACCCATGTCACGCTGTCGGCACCGGGCTTTTTGCGGGCAATGAGCGCCTTGATCTTGATGCCCATCTCGGTGAACATTCCCTCGTGCTCGGTGCGGATGTTCCATTCCGGCTCGTTCTCGTGCAGGTCGTAGGTGATCCACTCGATGTCGTAGCCGGAAGCGGGGAAGTACTCCACGCTGTCCCGGAACAGATCATCGTCGTCGGTCTTGAAGTAGATCTCGCCGCCGTCTTTCAGGAACTCGCGGTAGGCGATGAGCTGGCGCGGGTAGGTAAGGCGGTGCTTGTGGGAGGAGTCGTTCTTGCTCCACGGATTGCAGAAGTTGATATAGATGCGGCTGACTTCATCCTCCGGGGTGATGACGCCCTTGATGCGCTCGATATCGGTGCTCATGATCTTGACGTTGTCGATGGGGCGTCCGGCTGCCTGATAGGCGGCCTCGATCTTGCGCTTGGCAAGAATGAGCACCTTATCGGTGATGTCGATGCCCAGATAGTTGTTTTCCGGGTGAGCACAGGCCAGCTGAGAGATGAAGCCGCCCTTGCCGCAGCCCAGCTCCAGAATAAAGGGCTGCTCCGGGCGGGCATACTGGCCGTGCCACTTGCCGCCCCAGATCAGGGGTTCGTGCACATGGAAATCCGCGGCCATCAGTTCGTCGTGGGCATAGGGTTTGAAACGCATTCTCATAGTTTGTTGTTCTCCTTGATGTTGTGTGAAACTCCCTCAGTCGCCTGACGGCGACAGCTCCCTCTGGGAGGGAGCCTTTGGCAGGAAGGGAAGGTTTTACCTTAGATCATAAAGTTTCCGGTTTCGCCAGAGGCCCCATCTCAGAGGGGGCTGGCACGGTGAAGCCGTGACTGGGGGAGTTTATTTTTGCTCCCGCAAAAATGCTTCCACCTGCTCCGGGGTGGCGGCGCAGCTGCCCTGACAGATGCCGGGCTTGCCGCCGCCGCGTCCGTTCAGGGCGGCGTTCAGTGCCTTGGTCAGGGCGCGCACATCGCCGTCCCGCCGGGCAAGGCAGTAGCCGGTGCCCTTTTCGGTGGGGGTCAAAGCGGCGCACAGGCCGGTGGTGGCTTCGGTCAGCCGGACAGCCAGCCGGTGCAGCCCGTCCGGGTCCAGCCCCGGCAGGGTGCGGATGGCGTCTGCATCGGGCGCGGTCAGCTGCGCAAGGGCGTCAAACAGCTGGCCGCACAGTCCGAAGTGTGTAAACTTTAGCGCGGTATACTCGCTGTCTCTTATACACATCTGACGCTGCCGACGAACTCTAGGGTGTAGATCT
>ENA-OYYK01001483-OYYK01001483.1-human-gut-metagenome-genome-assembly--contig:-NODE-1483-length-11337-cov-7.792413_pt1 | contig 11337 bp, 7 predicted proteins | sample MGYA00243247_ERZ653443 | MGnify/ENA primary metagenome ERZ653443 (study PRJEB26926, sample SAMN06165010) | human gut metagenome | biome: ENVO:00009003; feature: ENVO:2100002; material: ENVO:00002003... | reverse complement strand
ACAGATCAATGATGTCGTACAGACGAATTCGGCAACATCTGAAGAATGTGCAGCAGCTAGTCAGGAGATGAGCAGTGAAGCGGAAAATCTGCGTGAAATGATCCAGAAATTTAAAGTTGCAGAAAATAAAAATTAAAAATGATGCAATGAGAAAATGTGCGTTATCGGTTTTAAACTGATAACGCACATTGTGGATTAACTTGATAACTAGGGATTTGTGAAATCAATATATTTTAAGAAGGAGCCTTCGCTTATGCGAAAGCTCCTTTTCTGTATTCATTTGGACTCATATGATAATATTGTCTAAACTTCCGGCAGAAATAGCCGGAACTTGTAAATCCGGTTTCTTCTGCAATGGAAGAAACCGATTTTTGAGTGATATAAAGTTGTTCAGCAGCCTGTGCTAGTCTGTATTGAATTAGATATGCTACCGGAGAACAGTGGATGCCAGTTTGAAAAATGTGTAAAGCTCCACTTTTGCTGATAGATGCCGATGTCGCAATCATCTCCAATGTAATCTCTTCCATGTAGTGATCATGAATATACTGTATCATAGTTTGCAATCTTGCTTGTTTGTGATTTAATCGATGAATACTGTTAGAATCAGAAGTCCAGTCTATATTTTTTTGCAATATGTTCCAAAGCTGAAATAAAAGTTGTATAGTACATAATTCATTATCCGGCTTAGTTTCCTGAATAGTACAAATTTGCGACAAAAGTTGTAGCACCTGTTTTCCAAATGTGTTGGATGGACTGAAAACTTGATATGGAACAGACGAGCTTATCACAGGAAGAATATATTTTTCGTAAATGAGGCTGTTTTCGGGTGCTAATAGGGTTGGCGAAAAAACAATATTAGGTGCAAATGTACTGCTTTGTGCTTCAAAACGATGCAGGACACCACTATTGATAAATATGCCGCAACCTTTATGTAGTTCTATTTTACTTGAACCTATAAGGCAGAGCACAGTACCTTCAGCAGTATAAAGAAATTCTAATTCATGATGCCAATGCCAGTCAATGCGATGGAAGTCAAATTTCCAAATATTATCAGGATAGTATGCAAATGGATAACGATTGTTGCCATGCTGGATGGTTTCTCGTAGTGTTTCATCTGTAATTATCTTAAAAGTCTCCATGGTATGTTTCTCCATAAATAATAAAATTTGTTATATTGTACCATAAATATATGACTTTATACAATGACTAGATATAAAGTTTACGATATAATCACATTTATTAGAGGAGGACAAAATGAAAAGCCAATATAATAAGACAATTACAGCCTGTTTTGTAGGTTATATTGTACAAGCTATCGTTAATAATTTTACACCACTGCTTTTTTTGTTTTTTCAGAAATGCTATCATATTCCAATTTCCCAAATTACATTGTTAGTGACTTTTAATTTTGGGATACAACTACTGGTTGATTTTCTTTCTGTCAGATTTGTTGATAAAATAGGATATCGGATATCAATGATTATAGCTCATGTTCTAGCAGCGGCAGGATTATTCCTTCTTACAGTTTTACCAGAGATTTTACCAGTTTCCTTTATTGGAATTTTGATTGCTGTAATGATCTATGCGGTAGGTGGTGGACTTTTGGAAGTCCTAGTCAGTCCAGTTGTTGAGGCTTGCCCATCCGACAATAAGGAAAAAGCAATGAGCCTGTTGCATTCTTTTTATTGCTGGGGACACGCCGGAGTTGTATTCATATCAACAGTGTTCTTTTATGTAGTCGGTATAGATAACTGGAAAATATTAGCCATTATTTGGGCGGTTATTCCAATTGGAAATGCTTTTGTTTTTTCAAAGGTTCCCATTGCACCATTGCTTGAGGATGGAGATACCGGACTTGGATTAAAGAAATTGTTTCGGATGAAAATTTTTTGGATTTTGTTGATTATGATGATATGTGCAGGAGCAAGTGAGCAAGCAGTAAGTCAATGGGCCTCTGCTTTTGCAGAAAAAGGTCTTGGAATTTCAAAGGCAGCCGGCGACTTAGCAGGGCCGATGGCATTTGCGGTTCTAATGGGAATATCAAGATTGTTTTATGGTAAGTATGGTGACCATATCAATTTGGAACACTTTATGATTTATAGTAGTTTTTTATGTATTTTATCCTATTTAGGAATTTCATTATTCTCGATTCCGCTATTAAATCTGATTGCCTGCGCTGTCTGTGGGCTTTCAGTGGGAATCATGTGGCCTGGAACTTTCAGCAAGGCATCAGCAGCTTTGCCCAAAGGGGGAACAGCCATGTTTGCATTGCTGGCATTAGGTGGAGATATAGGTTGTTCAGGAGGTCCTACATTGGTTGGAATGGTATCAGGAGCTTTTGGGGATAACCTAAAGATGGGAATTTTGGCAGGAATTATTTTTCCAGCGTTGCTACTTATAGGAGTCATTCTTTGCAGAAGACAAAAGAAAATTATTAATTATAATACAGTGAAAAGTAGGCACTAAATATAGCGGCTTATTAAAATAAAAAGAAAGTGAATAAAGAGTGTCCTCTGCATCCACCCATATTTGCATCGTTCCATCAAGATATAATTTTGCATATCTTTATACAGCTGCCGCTTTCGAAAAATAAAAAAATTTGTGTTTATGAAAGCGAAGTCTTGCATATACTATCAGCGGACGGTATAATAATTACAGCGAAGTGGTTTCAGAAAATGAAAAATATTTAGTTTTTGAAAGTGGGTAACCGTATGAAAACAATAACGAGAGCAAACTATCTCGATAGAATCATTGAACTGAAAGGAACTCCTGACATTAAGATCATAACGGGTATTCGTAGATCCGGTAAGTCCAAATTGATGCAAGCGTATATTGAATATTTGAAAAATAATTTTGAAAACATCAATATTATCTTTATTGATTTCATGGATTTAGCGTATGAAGAAATCAAGGAATACCATACATTACATGCCTATGTGGAAGAACATTATCAGGAAGGTAAGACAAACTACCTGTTTGTAGATGAAGTGCAGATGTGTCCAAGGTTTGAGCTGGCAATCAACAGCCTGTACGCTAAGGGAAAATACGACATCTATGTAACAGGATCCAATGCATTTCTGCTGAGTGCGGACCTGGCAACTCTGTTTACCGGACGATATATTGAAATTCATGTGTTTCCTTTCAGCTTCCGGGAGTATTGCCAGTATTATGATGATGTAAGTGATAAAGACAAGCTTTTTGATGAGTACTCCATTAAGGGCGGATTAGCAGGCTCATACGCTTACAGAACCGAAAAAGACAGAACAAATTATATCAAAGAGGTCTATGAAACAATTGTCACAAGAGATCTGGTGCAGAAGTACGCTTTGCCGGACACTTTGGTTTTACAACGCCTGAGCGAGTTCCTTATGGATAATATCAGCAACCTGACTTCTCCTAATAAAGTCAGTCAGCTTCTGACATCGAATGAGATCCCAACCAATCATGTAACCATTGGCAAGTACATTAAGTATCTGTGTAATGCTTTTGTATTCTATGATATTAGAAGATACGACATCCGTGGTAAAAAATATCTTGAAAGCTCTGAGAAATTTTACTTATGTGATAGCGGCATCAGATATGCAATGCTGGGAATCAGAAATATAGACTATGGCAGAATATATGAAAACATCGTCTGCATCGAACTTCTTCGCCGTGGATACGATGTTTATGTCGGAAAACTCTATCAAAAGGAAATTGATTTTGTTGCTCAGAGAGGCAGCGAGAAGATTTATATTCAGGTAAGCGACAACATTTCCGGACAGGAAACATTTGAAAGAGAATGCTCTCCTCTGCTTCAGATACGAGATGCTTATCCGAAAATGATTATTGCCCGAACCAGGCATCCGAAATATACCTATGAAGGAATAGAGATTCATGATATAGCCGATTGGTTGCTACAAGAATAAACAAGGCGAGATATCTCCGTCATTCTCTTTTGAAATGATGGAGATATTTTTATGTTGATGGAGATTAAGGGACAGGAAACTGTGTCAGGTCGCAAAAATCCTTTCCGAACTTTTTACATAGCAGTCATGCACTACGGTGTGTGGCTGCTTGTTTTGTTGAAGTATGCTGCCAAGCAGGCTGAGAAATTTGGTCATGGTCTGACATATATCAATTTGTTTGAAAAGAACATTGAGTATTGCTGAGGCTGTAGGAAGTGTTTGGAGACTGGGGAGTGTGTCTTTAAAAATGATGATATGTCTGCCATTGGGACCCAACGTTTGCTGAATATCTAGCAAAGAAACGAGCCGAAGGCAAGCATTACAATGTTGCCATTTCTCATGCTGTTAAAAAGTTGGTTCGAGTCATTTATCATCTTGAGAAAACTAACCAGCAATATATCAAGGCTGCTTAAGTCTTTCTAATTCAGTACTCCTTTTTGAGCACCTGCGACGATGCTCTTTTTGTCATGCAGTTTTCAAGGTTCAACGAGCTCTAATCGAGTTCAAAATATATCTGAAATGCATTTCTGCAATTCATTCAAAATATTTCATTTTCAGACTTGACTTTTAATAGTTAGTCTTTCTTGATAACTGCTCTTGCGGGACATATCTCATAGCAATTACCACAACGTAAACAATGAATCTGGTCAATCACCGCTGGTTTAGCAGAAATCTCCGGTGGCAATTTTGATAAATCAAACATTTCCCCGGTTCCTTCATATAACTTAAATACAGTCAGAGCAGAGCGCGATTCCTCTGAAGGGTAGATGTCTTCCATATAAGGATTCTTCTCAAATAAATCTTGTAATCCAGCAGCTCCCAATTCCTCAATTTCTCCTTTTATTGAAACTGCAACGGTACTCATGGTATCAGAACCCATCGTATCGGTAAGAGCAATATTAGGATTGGCACACAAGCGTCTGTAAAAGCTTTTTCCTTTTGCCGTTAGAAAGTACAACCCGCTTTCGTCAAAGTCCATCATATCAATGTGGTAGGACTGTAAAAAAGATTTTTTCGCCTTTTTGGGGGTAGTATTTGTTCCCTTACGTACATGGTTGTTAGGGACATCTCCTTGTTTTCATAACTGCCTCGCTGTATTCGGTATCTGTTGATATCAGTGTATCCGCTGCCGGGGCAAAAGTGAAGAGTGCATAAGTGTGATATACACAGTAAACATGGAATCCGGCAAAAAATGTTGGGTTATGACCGAGAAATTGCTTGTTTCTCAAAAACAGTCGCCAAGGAAAGAAATACGGCACAGCGGTTTTTATGACCTCTGTGCCGTATTTGCTATGTTTCCGTGATGGTTCGTTAATTGTTACTTATCTCTGATTATTTGACGGAATGCCTTTTCCTCTTATCAAATACTGTTACACTTGTCAGAACACCGCCGCTGATAGCCGGTGGTCTTGCATCCTTTTAAATTCGAACAATCATCCGAATTAAATTAGTTTTTTCTTCCTTACAATCGCCGAAACAAGCGAAACAATATTCCAAAGAAGAGACCCTCCGGAAAGAGAAACTGCTGCGGTAGCAAGGGGCTTGGAAACACTGACCCTATCGCTGATTGCGGAAATATTGCCCGCATCCAGCGTTGTGTTGTCGGTCAGCGTAAGGATCAGGTTGCCGTCATCGTCAATACGGCAGCCCTTAATTCCGATGCCGTCTTTACCGTCAGCACCATCCTTACCGTCTTTTCCGTCTGTGCCGACGATCTTGCCGAGGTTGGTAACAACTCCGTCGGTAAAGGTGATGATAAGATTGCCGTCTGCGTCAATATGCGCTGACTGGATTCCGGTTCCGTTCAAGCCGTTCGAACCATTTGATCCGTCTTGACCGTTTTGGCCGTCCTTGCCTGCGTCACCCTTGTCGCCCTTGGCTCCGGTGACATTTCCGAGATTGTACACAGTGCCGTCAGTCAGAGTGATGATGAGGTTGCCATTTTCATCTACAACAGCATCCTTGACGCCGACTCCGGCAGCACCGTTGTTTCCGGCATCGCCTTTGTCACCCTTGACATCGGCTACAATAACGGTAATGAGCATATCGCCGTCCACCGTAAAGGTGACTTCGGTCTTATTGATTTCGGAGAGCAGCTCGCCGCCGATGTACCAGCCCTTGAGAATATAGGTCGGGTCAAGCGTTACGGTTGCGGTAAGCCGTGTTCCCTCACGAAGCTTGTCACCGCTTGAAATCTTTTCTTTATCGTTTTTAACCGAAAGGATACAGCCATCAATAGTTGTGGGGAATGTGACCGTATATTCCGGTATCTCCTCGATTTTCACCGAGATATTGGTATCCGCCTTGATTGCGCCGGTTTTATAGGTATAGCTGCCGTCGCCGTTGTCGATCCACGAAGCCACGTCCGCAAGGCGGTAGTTTTCATTCGGCTTGACCGTTACGATGATTTCATCGCCGTAACGGACGGTTTTGCCGCTTACGAAATCTTTGTCACCGTTTTTGATTGTCATATCTGCGTGCTTCGGGTTATCCACCGTAACCGTGTATTGTTCGATTTCGGTGAAATACACCTGAATGTCGGTTTCAGCGTCCACAACAAGCTCATAATCATACTGGCTGTACAGCTTGTCGTCGATCGTTACGGTGTCAACCTTGCCGCCACGGGTAATGACGAGCTTCTGCACACGGTAATTTTCCGCTGCCTGTGCAGTAAGAGTAATTTTCGTGCCGACGGGAATGCCTGCGCCTGACTGATAGCCCTGCTTGGTCGCCACGGCACCGGTCTGTTCACCGCTTGCGGCAGAATAGGTCAAGCCCACACGCACGGGAACATCGAATTCCACACCGATCTCGGTGTCCTTTGTAATCGTCATGGTGAAGCTTTTACCGCTTTGTCCCTCGGCGTCATCCGTCCATGCGCGGAACTTGCAGCCCGCGTCCGTCTTGACGGTGAAGGTCAGCTTGGAATTTACAGGAACATACACGCTGTTATTCTCATTCAGAGTAACGCTGTCGCCGTTTGCGTCGGTGATTTCCACCGTACCGCCCTCTGCCGGGAGATTGACCTTTACAAGCCTGCCGATTTCAGAAAGACTTACGAATTCTGCCTCGACTGTGTATTTTTCGGAAGCAAGCCCCAATGTATAGCTGTTAGAGCCTGCCGCGTCTATAGTTTCGGTGGTGCCACTTGCGTCGGTAATTTTCCATGATTTCAGTCCGTAGCCCTTGCCGGGTACGGCGGTAAAAGTCACATCATCGGTAACCGTGCCGCCGGGGGCATTCAGAGTAACATCGCCCACCGCCGCGCTGACCGTTCCAATCACCGTGCCATCTGCCGTGTAGGTATCGGTAAATGTGATCTGAGCGGAATTTATTGCTCGCTTGGTGGAAACACGCATATTGGCTTCACCGTTCAGAGTAAAGGCACATACGATTGTTCCGTCTTTTTCGGGTGTGAATACCATTGTTTCACCGCCGTTGTCAAGGGTAAGGGATACAAGCTCATACCGCCCGCTTTTCGGGGTGACCTTTACCTTGATGATTTCGCTCTCGCTGATCTCATCTCCGGATTGGATCTCAACATTGCCGAGATGCCGCACCTTGATGTCGGCAGCCTTTGCGTTATCCACTGAGTAGTTGACTTTATAGTCCCTCTTTGCCGTGGTAACTGCGGCAATATTCGACCATGTGCTTTCCTTTTCTTTGCCGTCCACCTTGCAAACGGAGGTAACAGCAAAACCAAAGTTGGTATTGGTTTTCAGGTTCTCAATCTCATAGGATGTCGTATCGGCAGGAAGCAGATCGGAAATTTTCGTACATTCGCCGTTTTCCGCGCGATACACATAGTAACCCTCTACCTCCGGCCAGCCGGGGGTCTTGTCGGGCTGAGACCATGTAAGATGCACCGCATCATCTGCAAACAGGTTTGCCTCTAAATCATCTACTGCAGGAGCAGGTGTGCTGACATTTGATAGGCTGTAGCCGATAAAGACGGTCTTGTTGCCTTCCTCACCATAGAGGTGTCTGAACCACTGCCCCAGCGTCCAGTCAAAGGTATACTGCGTGTAAATGCTTGCCGGGATTCCTTCCTCGGCAAGAGCCGGGCCGTCAATGTCGTTGACCGCACCGATGCATCCCTGCGAGGAGGTTTTGGTGGTCGAAACGCCCGAACCGTTGCTGTAACTCAGACTTGTTTCAAAGCCCACATCGTGCGAGAATAGGATACCGTCGCCGAACACGCCGAAGCTGATGGAGAAGTTGAAGTAAAATCCGTGAGAAATCTCCTCAGAAACCGATTTGATATTGCTCTTTGAATAGGAAACCTCATTCAGACCTCCCGCATAGCCCATACGGATAGTGTTCTGGCTGAGCTGCTGAGCGCCGAGTGCACTGTATGCGCCCCAGCCCAACTGATTGTACATATAGGGGTTGCCCTCGTTGCCGTCCAGCCAGTTTTCCGCTTCGTTGATTTTTTCAAGACGGTAGTAGCAGGCTTCATCTTTGGAGGTCTTATCCGACTCCTTGGTGATGGCGCGATTGCCCTTTTTCTCCATATAGGAGTTGTATTCTTCAGCAAAGCTGTTGTAGTCGTCAATGCTCATCTGCTGATACACCGGCTGCTGCGGTATGGAGAGGGTTATCGCCGTGCCATCCGACCACTTGCCGTTTTCGTCCAGAACCTCATAGCAGTAGACAAATACCGGTGTCCTTGCAACCAATGCTGTGTTATACGCCTGTGCCTTGACGGTCATAGCGTATTCGGTTTCCAGTGCTTCGGAAAAGGTCTTGCTCCACTCCAAAGAATAGCCTGCCGAAATATTCACCTCAAAAGGGGAAAGCAGTCCGCCGTAGCTGTAGGACATACCCACACTATATGAAACATTGTTCGAGGAGGACTGCTCCAGTTCATAGCTTTCGGTTATGGTGTAGTCGGTCTCGTTATTTGCCGAATCGCCCAGTGCCGCAAAATAAGGAGCCGCCTGCAAAACCGCCTTGACTTCGGGGTCGCTGTAAGCGTAGCTAACGCCTTTGTAACGGGCGATAACACCGTCCTGATCACGGTCACAGGATGTGAGCAACACCTGTGCTCCGCAGCCGAGGCTGCCGCCGTTCGCATTGTTGGGACCCCAATCAGATATTGTGGTTTTAAAGCCGGTTACCTTGCCATATTCGTCTTTAGAATCACTATATACGCCGGTGATCATACCCTTTTTGAAGGAATAAACATCATCCTTGTCTCGGCAAGAAGCAACAAACACGATCTGCTCTCTGCCGGCATTGTTGCCGTCAAAATTGCCCACGGCAACCGAGCGGAACAATTCTTCCTTGCCACCGAGCCCGTCGTTGAATTGAAATCCGCTCGTCGTATAACCCTGGGAAGAAACCGCATCAAATTGCCCGAGAGAAGCATTGTATGTATAGACTGAGCCATTGAGAAATAGGTAGTCCGCTGCGGCTTTACTGTCAAAGGCGACTGCCTCTGCAGTTGTATACCAAACCGGACCTCCGTCGCCACTTTCCTGTGTCCATTTATTGGATGTCATAGTCTTTACAGCACCTTGCACAAAGCCCTTGTTCCGATTGTTGAGAAGCACTGAGTATGCGAAATTTTCTTTGTTTCGGTATGTAGTGTCGAAAAGGAATGCCGGGGCGTTCGGGAGTACCTTACCGCTGCTATCTATTCCGACCACGACGAGATCCTCATAACCATCGTTGTTGAAGTCACCGCTGGCGAGTGAGACGGCCTTCATGGTCGCAGCGTCATATTCTCCGTTCTTGTCTGGTTGGGTCTTGTCTATTATATTATAAATTTTATCAGCTCCCTGATCGACGATACAGTCAGACAATATTCCATTGTATTCTGTCCCGGTGCCGTATTTTATCTTGAGCTGCGGAGCCAAATAATCCAGATCCACGGCTTCAGTGAAAGGAGTGGATAAAACGGCAAGGTCATCGATTCCGTCTCCGTTATAGTCACCAACACGCATGCTTACATACATTTTGTTAAAATAGTTATATGGTGAATTCTTATGTTTGAGACGATCCGCACTGCCGTTGCCGTTTTTGGTATGATACTTTTTGATATATCCATCGTGAAGTAGACTGTCTCCGATTTCATTGTGTCCCTGATCATTCACCGTGTTGTTGTGCATAGTAAGGGTGTCGTTGTCAAAAGAGTATTCCTTAATAAAGCAGCCGAGACTATTGTTCCTTTCGGAATCATTAACATCGGTAATTTCCCCTATAGTTGTACAGCTGTTTGGCACATAGACGATAATGGTGTCCTTGCCGTCGTTGTCAAAGTCACCCGCCGCAACCGTTATCAGGTTGTTGGAGAAGAAATTTTCCATCGCAAGATTACCTTTGCTGTCAAAGATCCACTTCATTTCACCGACTGCTTGTGAGCAGATGAATCTGTTGTTTACCGCATCATAAACATGGGCATAGACCTTTTGGTCGCCGCGGTTCAGACCAACATATGCGATGTGGTCACGCCGTCCTGTGCCGTATGGGTCAAATGCCACAGCCTGCATATAGGCATAGTTGCTGAAAGCACTTATATCCACATTGGGCAGTGAACTGTCCGAGGCGGTATTGCTATTGGATATAAAGCTTTGCAGGCTGTTAGCTGTCCCTACATCTGCTATTTTGCCTGTGGTGCGACCGGTATATGTCTCAAAATAAATCAGCTCGTTTTGCTCCACCATCGCAAATGGGCGGTCAACATCGTAACCGTAAGGGTTGGTCGTCTTGTCGTATCCGGCAGGGACGGTGTTTTTCATCAGCGAATTGGCTGCATCGGATGAAAAGGTTGGGCTGTCGCTGCTTGCGGCAAATGCCGAAAGCGGCAGACAGGCAACGATCATCACAAGCGCCAGCGCTGCGCACACTGCCCGTCGGATGATGAATTTTTTGTTCATAGCTCAGGTCTCCTTTGATAATTGGTTTTGCTGCCCGCTACGGCAGCAGAATCTGAAAGCGGATAAGCAAGCGTGGCATGATATTTCACGATACTTATGCTATTATCTATTATATCATAATAGGGGCGGTTTCGGTTGTGTCGTCTACGCTGTATTTCGGTCGTTTACGCTGTAAACGGTCGCTTGGGCGAAATGCTCCTTGTAAAAATGCGGATTTTCAAGTACAATAGTATACGGATAATTTTCTCCATATAAAATGCAGAAAAAATGAAACGGGGAGGTGCCTCGTCGGAATGAAAAAATATTTACGATGGATATGTTTAGCGCTGTTTTTTGCGCTTTGCATCGGCATGGTGTGCTTTTTGCAGAATTTCACGAAGCTCAATACATCCATACAATACCTTGAGTGGCAAACCGCCTATACGGTAGGAGCAGACGGCACGGAAACGGAGCTGGATTATACCTGTCTCTTATACACATCTCCGAGCCCACGAGACGCGTAGTAATCT
>ENA-OYYK01001479-OYYK01001479.1-human-gut-metagenome-genome-assembly--contig:-NODE-1479-length-11387-cov-5.744264_pt1 | contig 11387 bp, 9 predicted proteins | sample MGYA00243247_ERZ653443 | MGnify/ENA primary metagenome ERZ653443 (study PRJEB26926, sample SAMN06165010) | human gut metagenome | biome: ENVO:00009003; feature: ENVO:2100002; material: ENVO:00002003... | reverse complement strand
TAAGAGACAGGCAGGGGTTCTTCCGGATGGCAAGGAAGCGGTTGTAAGACACTATCTTGAAAAAGGCCGCACAGCAATGGTCGGTGACGGAATCAATGATGCGGTTGCACTCACAAGGGCAGATGTGGGAATAGCAATCGGAGCGGGAACTGATGTTGCTATTGACGCAGCGGATGTCGTTCTTATGAAAAGCAGACTGACAGACGTGCCGGCAGCGATAGCGCTCAGCCGTAAGGTGCTCAGAAATATCCATGAGAATCTTTTTTGGGCATTCATCTACAATATGATTGGAATACCGCTTGCAGCCGGACTGTTCGGGCTCAAGCTCAATCCTATGTTTGCGGCCGCAGCGATGAGTCTTTCAAGCTTCTGTGTGGTATCAAATGCACTAAGGCTTAACTTTGTAAAGATACATGATGAGAAACGTGATATAGTATCACACAATAACATTGAAATCTATGACTATAATAATGACAAAAGTGAGGTATTTAAAATGACAAGAACAATAGGCGTAAAAGGAATGATGTGTGGACATTGTGAGGCAAGAGTAGTAAAGGCACTTAAGAGTCTCCCACAGGTAACATCGGCTAAGGCTGATCATGAGGCAGAACAGGCAGTAGTTGAACTTAACGCACAGATTGATGATGATGTGCTCAAAAAGACAATAGAATCGGAGGGATATGATGTTACGGACATTAGATAGGATAAAAGCTGCGGATGAAGCATGGCTTTCCGATCCTGAGATTTTTATGGTAAACAGGCTGGATGCACATTCGGACCATATGTATTATGAAGATAAGGATGCAATGTACGGAGATGAAATGCCGCTTCGCCAGAGCCTTAACGGGACATGGAAAATCAATTATGCGGTTAATATTGAAGCTTCCGACAGAGATTTTTATAAAGAAGACAGGGACGCCACATTATATGATGATATTAAGGTTCCCGGACATATGGAGCTGCAGGGATTTGGCAGATGCCAGTATATCAACACAATGTATCCGTGGGAAGGTTCGGAGGATTTAAGGCCGCCGCACATTCCGCGTGAGGATGCGCCGGTTGGCTGTTATGTCAGATATTTTGACATTAACCCGGAACTTGCGGGGAAAAGAACATTTATATCATTTCAGGGCGTGGAGAATGCTTTTTACCTGTGGATAAACGGACAGTTTGTCGGATATGCGGAGGACAGTTTTACACCGTCCGAGTTTGATATCACAGATTATATTCGCGACACCAATAACAAACTTGCGGTCCGCGTTCACAAAAGAAGCAGTGCGAGCTGGCTTGAAGATCAGGATTTCTGGAGATTTTCCGGAATATTCAGGGATGTGTATCTCTATGCCATTCCAAAGACCCATGTGCAGAATGTCTTTGTGCATGCAGGGCTTGACGGGCAGTATACGGATGGTATTTTTAAAGCGGAGCTTACAATCACAGGCAGTTTAAACGGACATATCGATTATGAGATAACGGATGAAGAGGGTAAGCACGTTGCCGGAGAGTCAGGCGTTCCGGTCAAAGCAGCTGCCGAAATAAGCTGTGTTATCAAGGATGTCAGAAAATGGAGCGCGGAGATACCGAATCTCTATAATCTTAAGGTCCTGATATATGACGAGGAAGGCCGGCTGGTCGAGAATATCCCGCAGCATATAGGTTTTCGGACCATGGAGATGAAGGACGGCCTGATGCTTATAAACGGCAAACGTATTGTTTTCAAGGGCGTCAACAGACATGAATTTTCAGCGGTAAACGGCAGATGCGTTACACGCGAAGAGATGGAAAAAGATGCCTGCATTATCAAGTCGCTCAACATAAATGCGGTAAGGACAAGTCATTATCCGAACAATTCATATTGGTACTACCTTTGTGACAAATACGGAATCTATCTTATTGATGAGACCAATCTTGAGACGCACGGATGTGTATACATTGATACCGGCAGTGAACCGCCGTACCGTGTGCCGGATAATAAAAAAGAATGGCTTGGAGCTGTGCTTTTCCGCGCACAGGCGATGCTTGAGCGTGACAAGAACCATCCGAGTGTCGTAATCTGGTCATGCGGCAATGAGTCCCATGCAGGAGAAGATATACGAAAAATGGCTGAATTTTTCAGAGCACGCGATCCGGAGAGGCTTGTTCATTATGAAGGATGCTTCCACAACCGTGAATATTCCGACATCAGCGATATGGAGAGCAGGATGTATGCCAAACCTTATGAAATAGCGGAGTATCTTGACTCTGCTCCAAAGAAACCGTACATAAGCTGTGAATACACACATGCAATGGGTAATTCTTGCGGAGGAATGTTCAAATATACCGAACTCGAAGACAGATATCCTCAATATCAGGGCGGATTTATCTGGGATTACGCCGACCAGGCACTTCTTAAGGACGGCGAATTTATGGTTGGCGGTGACTACGGTGATAGACCGAATGACGGTTTTTTCTGCGGCAACGGTATTGTGTTTGCTGACAGAAAATTATCACCGAAGGCTCAGGAAGTCAAGAAATTATACGCCGGAATCAGGCTTTATCCAACCGACGAAGGTGTTGTAATAGAAAACAATAATCTTTTCGAGGATACCACTCCGTATATATTTGAGGTGCGTGTCCTTAAAGACGGCAAGGCAATATGGGCAGTCACATTCGGATGCGATGTAAAACCGCAGTCCGTATATATGGAACCTGTCAGATATCCGGATATGACGGAACCGGGCGAATATGTCAAAGAAGTACGTGCAGTGCTTATGGCATTCCGCAAATGGGCACCGGTCGGTGATGTTGTGGCATGGGGACAGAGCGAGCCTGTAACCGTAACCGGTGATGTGGCAGATACGGATGCACCGGCAATGTTTGATGATGTTATCATGGGCAATAGCTGTATCGGTGTGAAGACTGCCGGAGTTCATGCTATTTTTTCCAGATATGAAGGCGGACTCATATCATATAGAAGAAAGGGACTTGAACTTATCGATAAAGTACCTCAGCTTACATTCTGGCGTCCTGTGACAGACAATGACAAAGGTAACGGTTTTGACGTGGCTTCATCGGTATGGGCCGGCGTGACCCAGTATCCCGGCCGTGCGACATGGAAGGTGGAATATGAACTTATTGACGGCAGGATCCTTGACGGAACAGTCTGCTGCGATGAATTTATTGTGCCTGAGAGCGATGAGCTTTACGGAACAGGGCTTAAGGGTCGCGAGTATGCGCGTGAGATTATGAAAGTTATACTTACTTATACATATAAACTCCGCACATATCCAGAAACAGAATGTGTCGTAAGATATACTATGACACCGGATGCCAGAATAACCGTTAAAGCGGAATATACAGGAGCTGCGGGTGTCCCGGATATGCCGCAGTTCGGAATGGTCATCACCTGCAGTAAGGAATTCGATAATGTTGAATTCTACGGAAGAGGGCCGGAAGAAAATTATCATGACCGTGATAAGGGAGCCAGATTCGGTATTTATAAATTCAAGGCGGGCGATAATCTGACACCATATCTGAACCCACAGGAATGTGGATTAAGATGCGATGTAAGATATGCTAAAATTACCAATGCAGACAAGCACGGTATCCGCATAGAAAAAGCAGAAGCACCGTTTGACCTTAAGGTGCTTGCACACAGCGGAGCCGAAATACAGTCGGCGTACAAGATAAACTATCTGCCGCCGAGGCGTCTGACGTACATTGAAGTGCTCGGTGCTACAAGAGGTGTAGGCGGAGATGACAGCTGGGGCGCACCTGTCCACGATGAATTTACCGTATCAGGTGAGCACGGACAAGGAGTGGAATTCGTATTTTACGGAATTTAGAGGAAAGGATGGTTGATTAATTAATTATGAGGTTAAGAACCAAAATTTTAATTGCCGCTCCGCTAATCATTATACTGCTTGCCGCGGCCGGAATCACAGCCGGACTTGCGATAAACAGTAATATAAGGCAGAGCCGGTATAACGATGTCCTGGATAACGGACCGGGAGCGGAGCGCGCAATATGGAAAAATGACGACGGCAGCATTTATCTGGTAAGCGACGGCACGGCAGATGTGTCAGCATACTTAAGAAGCGCAGATGATTTTACCAGATATGACTATAAGGTCAGACCGGGCTGCTTTGTTGATATTTTGGACAGCGCGGGAGATACATACCTTGAAGGACGTATCAGGCTGAAAGACGGCAAGCTCGAAATATCGCATATAGACTGCCGGGACAACACATTCACGGACGACGGCAATACGATTATATTAAAAAAATTTGATTATGATGAACTTATTCGGGATTTGGACTTGAATTTTTTGTCATAATATGCGAAAATATCTGTAATTGCGGAATTAAATCACGAGCCGCAAAGGTGATTTTATATAATCGAAAGGAGTTCTATAATGATTTACACACAGGAAATTCAGAACATGTGTCCGGTAGCTCAGGGCGTACATCATGGCGCAGCTCCATGTCCTACAGAAGGCAACTGGGTACAGTACAAAGAAATTAAAGACATTTCAGGCTTCACACACGGTGTAGGCTGGTGTGCACCACAGCAGGGTGCCTGCAAGCTTTCACTCAACGTTAAGAATGGTGTTATCCAGGAAGCACTCGTTGAGACAATCGGATGCTCAGGTATGACACATTCTGCAGCTATGGCAGCAGAGATTCTTCCGGGACTTACAGTTCTTGAAGCTATGAACACTGACCTCGTATGTGATGCTATCAATACAGCTATGAGAGAGCTCGCTCTCCAGATTATCTACGGAAGAACCCAGAGTGCATTCTCTGAGGACGGACTTGCAATCGGAGCAGGACTTGAAGACCTTGGAAAGGGACTTCGTTCACAGGTTGGTACTATGTATGGTACACTTGAGAAAGGTCCTCGTTACCTTGAGATGGCTGAAGGATATGTTACAGGTATCGCACTTGATGCTGATAACGAGATTATCGGATACCAGTTCGTATCACTCGGAAAGTTCACAGACTTCGTTAAGAAGGGTGACGATCCTAACACAGCATGGGAAAAAGCTAAGGGTCAGTACGGCCGCGTAGACGACGCAGTTAAGATTATTGATCCGAGAGAAGAATAGGAGGTAACGATAATGGCTTTATTTGAATCATATGAAAGAAGAATTAACCAGATTAACGCTGTACTTAACAGCTACGGTATCTCCTCAATCGAAGAGGCAGAGAAGATTACTAAAGATGCCGGACTTGATGTATATAATCAGATTAAGAAAATCCAGCCTATCTGTTTCGAGAACGCTTGCTGGGCTTACATTGTAGGCGCTGCAATCGCTATCAAGAAGAACTGCAGAAAGGCAGCAGACGCAGCAGCAGCTATCGGAGAGGGACTTCAGTCATTCTGTATTCCTGGTTCAGTTGCTGATACACGTAAGGTTGGTCTTGGACACGGTAACCTTGGCAAGATGCTCCTTGAAGAGGATACAGAGTGCTTCGCATTTCTCGCAGGACATGAGTCATTCGCAGCCGCTGAGGGTGCTATCGGTATCGCAGAGAAGGCTAACAAAGTACGTCAGAAACCATTAAGAGTTATCCTTAACGGTCTCGGTAAAGACGCAGCTAAGATCATTTCAAGAATCAACGGATTCACATTCGTAGAGACAGAATATGATCCATATACCAACACAGTTAAAGAGATTTCAAGAAAATCATATTCAGAAGGTCTTCGTGCCAAAGTTAACTGCTATGGCGCTAACTCAGTTCCTGAAGGTGTTGCAATCATGTGGAAGGAGAACGTTGACGTATCTATCACAGGTAACTCAACCAACCCTACAAGATTCCAGCATCCTGTTGCAGGTACATATAAGAAAGAAAGACTTGAAGCCGGCAAGAAGTATTTCTCAGTAGCATCTGGCGGTGGTACAGGTAGAACACTTCATCCGGATAACATGGCAGCAGGTCCTGCTTCATACGGTATGACAGATACACTCGGACGTATGCATTCAGATGCACAGTTCGCAGGTTCTTCATCAGTTCCGGCACACGTTGAGATGATGGGTCTCATCGGTGCAGGTAACAACCCAATGGTTGGTATGACAGTTGCAGTTGCAGTTTCTATCGAGGAAGCAGCAACAGCAGGCAAGTTTTAATTACAACCGGTAAAAATTTATAAAACGGTATTTAGAGCCTATTACATCGATTGAAACCGGTGTGATGGGCTCTTATTTTATTTACTGTCTGACTTAGGAAGGACAAGTACCCGGTAGAGTCTGTTGTCACCGGTGAAAAATAATAAAGATAAAGGGAATAAACAATATAAATGGTTCAGATAATAAAAAATAATCAAGTTGCAAAAGGATATAATTATGGGATAATTAGACCATAAAGAAGGAGGTACGCATTATGCCACAAATAATTCCAATTAAAGATTTGAAGAATACATCGGAGATATCTGAAGGGCAGGTAGAGTCAGGACAGGTAAAGGATGCCAGAGCCGCACTTAGGGAAACGAGGGCAAAGTATGGCTTATAAACTAAATGGTACAGAACATGCAGATAAATTATAGTATGCATGGGAAAACATAGTCAGTCTATTTTTCTAAAAATAATTTCAAGTCAATTTTTACAGAGATCAGGGCAGAAACTGAAATAAAATATTTTTACTTTATCTTTACACCATTATGATAGTACTTTCTATATTGTATAGATATAATTTATACAATAGATAAGGAGGTACAGCATATGGATATCGAATGTGAGAGCTGGCAGGATAAAGGACTTGAACAGATTGACAGACCCGTAATCAGATTTGCAAGGAAAATCCACAAGGATTCTTTGGATGTTGGTAAGGGATGCCTTGTAAGCAGCAATGTGTCAGATGATGCTAAAAGAAAATTGATTGAAACAGACCGTAAAATAAACACAGGATACAAACCGTACTATTCGGTTTTGCTGGTTATTGCCGTGGCGGTGAGCCTTGCGGTTATGGTAACATGCATATTTGTATCGTCAGATTTTATTTCCGGTCTGCAGATTTCAATGATTATTGAATTGGTGATATGGTGTCCTGGAATTTTTTATATTTTCTATCGCAACCGGTTCAAGGTGGCAGTGCAGAATGGAGAGACATGTGTGTACAGATTTCCGGTACAGGATAAGTGGATTTATGTTTATCTGACGGAAAGCGGGCGGGAGAAGACGTATCTGCTCCAGTTTGGTGATGTATATACAGAAGTGCAGGAATCATATGAGAATCTCAGATGCGGTGATTTTATAGACGTATATATTACGAGTTACAGAAAAAAGAAATATTTTGCAATGCCCGTATTGTAAGCTTATTGAGAAAAAATCAAGTGCATATATTCTGGTATGATGTTATAATGAATGTACAGATTCTAAAGGAGTTGTACAGATGGACAGTTGCGAATATTGCGATACACAAATAGATTATCACGAAGTGATAGAGTGCATTACATGTGCACTTGATGCCAAAGACCCGTATACGGCTGGACATTCAAAGCGAGTCAGTGATATGGCGACGAAAGTATGTGAACTGATTGGACTTAAGAAAGAAGATATACAGAAAATACACATAGCAGCCCATTTACATGATATAGGTAAAATCGGAGTCCCGGATGCTGTACTTAATAAAGAAGGAAAACTTACCGATGAAGAGTGGGAATATATCAGGAAACATCCACAGATTGGTGCAGATATTCTCAGTAAATCACATCGTTTAAGTGAACTTAAGAATATGGTACTCTGCCATCATGAACGCTATGACGGGCATGGCTATCCCAACGGATATGCCGGAACGGAGATCCCTGTAGGAGCAAGAATTATCGCCATATGTGATTCTATAGATGCGATGACATCCACCAGAAGCTACCGCAAAGCACATGATTTTGACTATTGTTACGCAGAAATAGAAAAGAATCTCGGCAGGATGTATGACTCGATTATAGGCAGATATGTTCTTGAACACTGGAATGAAGTTGTTTCTGTTGTTAAGAATAAAAATTGTACTGAATAAAATACAATATTTTTTTGAAAAACTATTGCAATCTCTCATGTATCTGATATACTGTTCATAGATAAAGAAATTCTTTATCGATTTTGGTTGAATTTTTGATAATATTTAGGCAAACTTATCGAAAGATAAGGACGCAAAGCCAAGGGCCTCTACCTAATATGGTGTGGCAGCCGGTTGCTATCGTAAGATATTTACAGCATCCGGTGAACGGGTGCTTTTTTAATAACTAAACAATGGGCAAACTTATCGAAAGGTAAGGACGCAAAGCCAAGGGCCTTAAGCTTGGGAGAGCATGGCAGCCGGTTGCGGAGAATGGATCCTCTTTTTAGTCAAAGCTCATTAGTTTAGATTATAGGGAGGGTTTTTTTATGAAGAAATTTTTAAAAGCAGTTAAATTATTTGGAATCGCAGCTACAGCATCAATTGCCGTACTTGCAGTGGTATATTTCTTTGAGACAGGAACAGTAGCAGGAAGCAGCGAATATAAAGCTGTTGCCGTTGATTATACAGAAGCAGCTTCAATTAAAGAAACAGAAGCTGTTACAACAGTTAAGACTGTTGAAGAAACCAAGACTGAGACAGTTAAAGAGACAGTTAAAGAAGTTGTTACAGAAGAAGTAACAGAAGCACAGACAGAGCCGGCTACAGTTAAAGCAACAGAGCCGCAGACAGCAACGCCTGCAGTTAAGGCTGAGCCACAGGCAGCAGCACCTGCAGCGCAGACATCACTTACAAATGTTGTTTACAAGGATGCAGAAGGTAGTTCACATAATTATGCAACACTTGACGAAGCTAAGGCTTCAATCAAAGTTGCTACTCTTTCAGACAGCGAAGCTAAGGCAGCAGCTAAGGCTAACAAGACAGCATATGCATCTTTGGCATCAGAAGTTGTTAACCTTATTAATGAATACAGAACAGCTAACGGACTTGCAAAACTTACCGTTAACGACACACTCTCAACAGCAGCTATGCACAGGGCAGCAGAAAGCGCTTATGCTGATTGGAACATGACAGCTATGGAGGGTGGAGCTAAGAGACATATCAGACCTAATTTCACAAAAGCAAGCACAATTGCTTCAGAGTATGGCATTGGTGGTAACTTTGGTGAGAATTTCGGAAGATGGCAGGCATCTCCTTCAGAGATTATCGCTCAGTGGAAATCATCTTCATCTCACAATGCACTTCTCCTTTCAGGAAGCTATACTAAAGTTGGTATCGGAGTTGCTCAGGATTCACTTGGTGATTACTATTGGGTAGCACTTTTCAACTAATACCAATACAGATTATTACAAAGCCAAATTCATTCAACCAAAATAATATCATAACATTTCCCGGATGATCCCTCCCGTTCATCCGGGATTTTGTTTTATGTCAATTTTTGTCGAAACAAGGAAGTAAATGTAGATGAATGATACCTTGCAAAATATTGTGTAATGATATCATAATATATTATGATTCAAGTAGTTTGCGATGTATCTGTTTGTATTATAATACAATGATAGGTGCGGACATGTTTAATGGAGGAAAATTTTATAATGGATAATATGGTGCAGGATGAAGAAGGAGAAGAAGGGCGTACAGTTACAGACTGGGATTATATTAATGAAAAAGTATTGAAAAGCATGGTTCAAGCATATATGGCAATATATTACATTGTGCTGGACACGGACGAATATGCAATGATATATCCGACATGCAATACTTTTGGTACAATGGATAAATTTACGGACAAGCTGATTGAGAAACTTGAGGATGGGACGATAGATCCGGCATGCCATGATATCGCGGTTAAGAATCTTGATATTAATAATATAAAACATAAACTGGATTCCGGTGAATGTGTCGAATGCAGATATAGAAGAAAATCAGATAAAGGAAAATACGAATGGTGCCTGGTATCGGTAATGCCTGCTGAAAGTGAGCAGGGCGTTACAAAAACAGTAACAATGACGATAAGGAATATTGATGTCTTTGTAAGGCAGGAAGAAATACAGAAAAAGAGATTTGAATATGAAGCCAAGAGGGCATATCGGGCGAATAAGGCCAAAAGAGAATTCTTGTCAAGAGTGTCCCATGATATAAGGACACCGATGAATTCTATTATCGGTATGACAGCGATTGCCAAACTGCATATTAATGACACGGAACGGGTAAGTGGATACCTTAATAAAATAACTATAGCTGGCAGGCATCTTCTGAGCCTCATCAACGAGGTTCTTGACATTTCCAAGATAGAAAGCGGACATATGTCGCTGACAGAGAATGAATTTAATATTGCAGATGCTGTTAATGAAGTGATAATGATGTTTGAAGGTGAGAGGGAAAGACAAAGAGCATCGTTGCAGATTGGTGATATACATATAAAACATGCTAAAGTGGTTGGCGATGAACTTAGATTTCAACGGATATTGGTAAATCTGCTGGGAAATGCATTTAAGTTTACTCCTCCTACCGGAAAAATAGATTTTAATATGACTGAGACCGATCCGGGCATAAGTGGATTGGCGGAATATCACATTGTAATTAAAGATAACGGAATAGGAATGGAAAGTGATTTCATCAATAAAATTTTTGAACCTTTTTCAAGAGCTGATAATCATAACACACAGGGAATTGAGGGCTGCGGACTGGGGATGATGATTTCAAGAAACATTGCCAGAATGATGAATGGGGATATTGAAGTTGAAAGTGATATAGGCAAGGGAACAACGTTCAGAATTAAATTAAAATTCAGGGTGACATCGGATGATAACAATGACGAGCATAATCAGGCAATGAAAATAGAAGCATACAAGAAACTTAATTACAACGGCAAAAAAATTCTTTTAGTGGAAGATGATGAGTTTAATGCGGAGGTAATGAAAGAACTTCTGACGGAAGTTGGGATAGATGTGGAAATTGCACCGAACGGAAGAAATGGCATATCAAGACTCAAAGAACGGGAAGCAGGGTATTACAGTATAGTTTTTATGGACATAAGGATGCCGGGAATTGACGGATATGAGACAACAAGACAGATAAGGAAGAATCAAAGAGATGATCTGAAGAAAATACCCATTATTGCGATGACTGCCGAGGCGTTCTCAAATGATGTAAAAATGGCAGTTGATGCCGGAATGAACGGGCATATAGCCAAACCTGTCGACCTGGACTGCCTGAAAGCTGTCCTTGATGACTGGCTTTGAAATAATAATATTATGTATACAAAATCCATAAGATGTAGTACAATATATGAAAATAGCTCACAGGAGGAGAACTATGGATTATATTTTTTATGGAGTGATTGCAGCAGTTGTTATTTTGTTCCTGATTATTCTTGCAACAGGATATGTAAAGGCATCTCCGGATACGGCATTTATTATCTCGGGATTGCGTAAGAAGCCCAAGGTGCTTATT
>ENA-OYYK01001462-OYYK01001462.1-human-gut-metagenome-genome-assembly--contig:-NODE-1462-length-11532-cov-8.795504_pt1 | contig 11532 bp, 10 predicted proteins | sample MGYA00243247_ERZ653443 | MGnify/ENA primary metagenome ERZ653443 (study PRJEB26926, sample SAMN06165010) | human gut metagenome | biome: ENVO:00009003; feature: ENVO:2100002; material: ENVO:00002003... | reverse complement strand
CGGAAAAGTTCAACAACAAGACCAACGGCATCACCTTCCGCCGCTGGCTGCTGGAGTGCGACCCGCGCCTGACTGCCACGCTGGAAAAGCACATCGGCTCCGGCTTCCGCAAGGACGCCGCCGAGCTGGAAAAGCTGCTGGCCTTTGTCGATGACGAGACGGTGCTCAGCGAGCTGACCGCCGTGAAAAAGGCCAACAAGGAAGCGCTGGCAGACTGGCTGCTGCACACCCAGAAGGTGACTGTGAACACCGATGCAGTGTTCGATATCCAGTCCAAGCGCCTGCATGAGTACAAGCGCCAGCAGCTCAACCTGTTGTACCTCATCCACCAGTACTACGAGATCAAGGCAGGGCACCTGCCCGCTGCTCCGATGGTGAGTATCTTCGGCGCGAAAGCCGCTCCCGCCTACACCATTGCCAAAGACATCATCCATGCGCTGCTGACCCTCTCCAAGGTCATTGCCGCAGACCCGGAGGTGTCCAAGTGGCTGCAGGTGGTGTTCGTGGAAAACTACAACGTCACCGCCGCCGAAAAGCTGATCCCGGCCTGCGACCTGTCCGAGCAGATCAGCCTTGCCTCCAAGGAGGCCTCCGGCACCGGCAACATGAAGTTTATGCTGAACGGCGCGCTGACGCTGGGCACCATGGACGGTGCCAATGTGGAGATCAGCCAGCAGGTGGGCGAGGAGAACATCTATATCTTCGGCCAGACCTCCGATCAGGTCATCCACCGCTACGCCGTGGGCGATTACGACCCCGCCCAGTGGGTGGAGGGCGATGCCAACATCCGCCGCGCCATCAGCTTCCTCACCGGGCCGGAGATGCTGGCCGCCGGCCATGCCGAAAACCTGACCCGCCTGCACGACGAGCTGATCCACAAGGACTGGTTCCAGACCCTGCCGGACTTCAATGCCTACGTTGTGCGCAAGGGACAGGCCCTCAGTGATTACGCCTGCGACCCCACGGGCTGGCGGCGTAAGTGCCTTGTGAACATTGCCAAGGCTGGCATGTTCTCCTCTGACCGCACCATTGCCGAGTACGACCGCGATATCTGGCATCTGGGCAAATAATCTTTTTTGAACCTGCGTTTCTCCTTTATTTTCTCATAGGCTGCTGCACAAAGCTGTGCGGCAGCTTTTTTGTTTCCGTGCCAACAAGAAACGCCGCTGCACGGCTGTGCAGCGGCGTTTGATTCAGTTGATGAAAACCGGAACGGAAGCGGGATCAGTCCTCGCTCTCCTCTTCTTCCTCGTCATCCTCATCCGTATCACGCGGCTTATAGAAGATGCCGCTCAGGAAGATGCTGACGAAATACAGCAGCACCATGGGGAAAGCCACCATGCACTGGGACACGATGTCCGGCGGGGTGACCACAGCGGCGATGAAGAAGATGACCACGATGGCTACGCCGCGCACCTGCTTGAGGATCTGCGGGTTGATGATGCCCATCTTGGAAAGGATGATGGTGATCAGCGGCATCTCAAACACGCAGCCAAAGATGATGAACATGGTCAGGCAGAGGTTGACGTAGCTCTCGATACTGGTCGTGGTCTGGATGTACTCTGCACCCTCGATGCCGGTGCTGAGGAACCGCAGCATGAACGGCATCATGAGCTTATAGGCGAACAGCACGCCCACGCAGAACAAAATCAGACCCAGCAGCATGACCAGCTTGAAAAAGGTGCTCTCGCTCTTTTTCAGACCCGGCTTTGCAAAGGCGTAGATGTTGTAAAAGGCCACAGGCACCGTTACCACCACACCGGCCAGAATGGACACCCGGAAATACTGCATCAGTTTTTCCTGCGGGGCAATGGACACGAACTGGTAATAGTCGCGGCCCATGGCGGTAAGCAGATCAATCAGACGGTCTGCATACGCCAGCGAGACCACCACGCCCACCACAAACACCACCGCGCAGATGATGAGCCGGTTCCGCAGTTCTTTCAGATGGCCGGTCAGCGTCATGCTGCCGTCCTCTGCCATGACTTCGGCTTTCTTTTTGCGCTTTTTGTTTGTAGCCACAATTACTCCTCGTCTTCGTCCTTCTTATCAGCCTTCTTTACAGTCTCCTCGGACTGCTCGGCGTCCTCGTCCTCCATGCCCTTCTTGAAGCCATTGATGGTCTTACCGAACATCTTGCCCAGCTTCGGCAGGTTCTTGGGTCCAAAGATCAGCAGAACGACAACCAGAATGATCAGCAGCTCATTAGTACCAATACGCATAATAAATATCTCCTTTTTCTTGCCGCGCCGCGTGGCGGGCGTATTACAGAATGTATCTGGCAACCGCGGGCGCGGGTGCATCCATAAATAAGTAGGGGCGCTTACACCTTTGCTTCCTCAGCGGGTGCAGCTTCGGCTGCGGCAGGGGCTTCCTGCACAGGCTCAGCCACCGGCTCAGCGGCGGGCTGTGCGGCCTCGGCAGCGGGCTGCTCCGGCTTTTCAGCGGGAGCCTCCACAGTTTCAGCAGTGTCAGCCGGGGCTTCGGCGGGCTGCTCGGGCAGCTCCTCCACGGCATCCTCGGTCAGGTCGGTGACCTCTTCGGCCTCAGCCTGCTTCTTGGCGGCTTCCTCTTTGCTGGTCTTGCCAATGCCGGTAAAGCTCTTGGTCACGTCCCGCATGCTGCTGTCGATATCCTTTTTGATATCAGTCAGGGGGGCAACAGCCTCTTTCAGCGGAGCCTGAATCTCGTTCAGCGGCTCCACCACATTCTTCTGGATTTCTTCAGAAGCAGCGCCGGTGTATTTCTTCAGCTCGCGGAGCATCTTGCCGATCTTCTTTGCGTAGACAGGCAGCTGGTCCGGGCCGATGAACACAAACGCCACGATGACGATGACGATAAGCTCCCAAAAACCAATTTTCATAAGTAACGTTTCCTTTCCTGTACCAAGGGCATTTCCAAGACCGCCGCACACCACAGCGGTCTGCGCTTTTTTGCCCTTTTTGGCGGGGGTTCGGCGCACTGCGCGCCTTTGTTGCCCTATGTATACCGAAAAGTGGTGTACTGAATGTTAATATATTATTAATATTTTATGAACGAGTGCCTATTCAGCCTGTTTTATTTAACAAAGTGCATTTTCGTCATTCGTTATTACAGTTTGGATAGGATACAACAGCGTCCTCAGGTCTGCACGCCCTCGAACTGGCTATTGTAGAGCTTGGCGTAGAAGCCGCCCTGCGCCAGCAGCTGGTCGTGGTTGCCCTGCTCTACGATATGGCCGTCCTTCATCACAAGGATGACGTCTGCCTCCCGGATGGTGGAAAGACGGTGCGCCACGATAAAGCTGGTGCGCCCCTGCATCATGCGTGCAAAGGCCTTCTGGATGCGCACCTCGGTGCGGGTATCAATGGAGGATGTGGCTTCGTCCAGAATCAACATGGGCGGCAGGCAGAGCATCACGCGGGCGATGCAGAGCAGCTGCTTTTGTCCCTGACTGATGTTGCCGCCGTCCTCTGCAATGACGGTATCATAACCCTTGGGCAGGCGGCGGATAAAGCTGTGGGCGTGGGCAGCCTTGGCGGCGGCGATCACCTCGTCCATGGTGGCGTCCGGCTTGCCGTAGGCAATGTTCTCCCGCACCGTACCGGCGCGCAGCCAGGTGTCCTGCAGCACCATGCCGTAGCTGCCGCGCAGGGAAGCGCGGGTCACATCCCGGATATCGGTGCCGGACACCTTGATGCTGCCGCTGTTTACATCATAGAACCGCATAAGCAGGTTGATGAGGGTGGTCTTGCCGCAGCCGGTGGGGCCTACGATGGCGATGCGCTGGCCGGGCTGCACGTCCAGCGAAAGCCCCTCGATGAGCGGTCGGTCGGGCAGATAGCGGAAGGACACATCCTGTAACTGTACATGGCCATCCGGCTGCAATGCGGCGGCGTTTTCGGCCTCCGGCACCTGATCTTCGGCGTCCAGCAGTTCAAACACCCGGGCGGCGCAGGCCAGTGCATTCTGTAACTCGGTGACCACGCCGGAGATCTCGTTGAAGGGTTTGGTGTACTGGTTGGCGTAGCTCAGAAAAACGCTCAGCTGACCGATGGTGATGCCGCCGCGCACGGCGTACAGCGCACCCACAAGACCCACGCCCGCATACACGATGTTATTCACAAAGCGGGTGGCGGGGTTGGTCAGGCTGGAGAAGAAGATAGCCTTCAGGCTCACGTCCTGTAATTGTCCGTTCACCTCGTCAAAGGCGGCAAGGCTCTCTGCTTCATGGCCAAAGGCCTGCACCACCTTTTGGCCTTCGATCATCTCGTTGACCAGCGCGGTCTGCTTGCCGCGGACGGTGCTCTGGCTCTGGAAGTAGCCGTAGCTGCGCTTTGCCAGAAAGCCCGCCACCACAAGGCTCAGCGGGGTGATGCACACCACCACCAGCGTGATGGGCACATTCTCCCGCAGCATGAACAGCAGGGTGCCCAAAATGGTCAGGATGCCGGAGAACAGCTGGGTAAAGCCCATCAGCAGGCCGTCCGCAAAGGTGTCCACATCTGCCACCATGCGGCTGACGATATCGCCGGAGGGGTGGCTGTCCAGATAGGACAGCGGCAGGGTCTGGATCTTGCGCAGCGCCTCGTTGCGCAGATCACGGCTGACCGAGAAGGTGATGCGGTTGTTGCACACGCTCAAAAGCCACTGCGCAAGGGCGGCTACGGCTGCCACCACCAGAATGCTCACTGCAATGCGCAGCACCCCGGAAAGGTCTACATTGCCCTTGCCCAGCATCTTATCAATGGCATCACCGCACAGGATAGGGATATACAGCTGGGCGGCTACGCTGACTGCCGCCACCAGCAGGCTGCACACCACAAAGGCGCTGTACGGACGGATCTTGTGCAGTACCCGGTTCAGGGTGGCCTTGCGCTGCTGCGGGGTCAGCTTGTTTTTTGCTTTTGCACTCATGCCTCTGCCTCCCCTTTTTTGAACTGGCTCTCGTAGATCTCCTCGTACACCGGGCAGCTGCTGCGCAGGGCGCTGTGGGTGCCGATGCCCACCAGATGGCCGTCATCCAGCACCAGAATCTGGTCGGCGTGCTGCAAACTGGCGGCACGCTGGCTGACGATGAACACGGTCAGTGCCCCGGGCAGCGCCGCCAGTGCCTTGCGCAGGGCGGCGTCGGTGGCGTAGTCCAGCGCACTGGCGCTGTCATCCAAAATCAAAATGTCCGGTTTGCCCACCAGCGCACGGGCGATGGTGAGCCGCTGCTTCTGTCCGCCGGAAAGATTGCGTCCGCCCTGCTCCACCGGCTCGTCCAGCCCAAGGGGCTTTGCACGCACAAAGTCTGCGGCCTGTGCCGTTTCCAGCGCCGCCCACAGGTCGGCATCGGTGGCATCCTTATTGCCCCACAAAAGGTTGGAGCGGATGGTGCCGCCGAAGAGCTGCGCCTTCTGCATGACCACCGCAACCCTGCCGCGCAAAGCGTCCCGGGGGTAGCTGGCCACAGGACGGCCAAAGATCTCCACGCTGCCCTCGGTGGCATCGTAAAAGCGCGGGATGAGGTTTACAAGGCTGGATTTGCCGCTGCCGGTGCCGCCGATGACGCCGATGGTCTGGCCTTTTTTCGCGGTAAAGCTGATATCGGTCAGGCTGGGTGCGCCTGCCCCGGCGTAGGTCAGACCTACATGGTCAAAGCGCACGGCATCGCCGGTCTTGTCGGCGGGCACTTCGCCCAGAAGCTTTGCCGGGAAGGTCATGCCGGGCTTTGTATCCAGCACCGCCTGCACACGGCCTGCGCAGGCCAGCGCCTTGCTGATCTGTACGATGAGGTTGGCAAGCTTTACCAGCTCCACAAGGATCTGGTTCATGTAGTTTACCAGCGCAATCACATCACCGGAGGCCATGCCGCCCACGTTGATCTCGATGCTGCCCACATACAGCAGCGCCACGATGGCAAGGTTGATGAGCACATAGGTCAGCGGATTCATCAGCGCCGAAAGATGGCCGACGTGCAGCTGCATCCCGGTCAGCAGGGCGTTGGCGTCCTCAAAGCGGTCGATCTCGCTCTGCTCCTTATCAAAGGCGCGCACCACGCGCACGCCGGTCAGGTTCTCGCGGGTCAGGCCCAGCACCCGGTCCAGCCGGGTCTGCACGGTCTTATACAGCGGCCGGGTGACCACCATCACGCCGAACACCACCACGCTGAGCAGCGGAATGGTGACTACAAAGATCATCGCCGCCCGGGCGTTGACCGTAAAGGCCATGACCATGGCACCCAGCACCACAAAGGGGCTGCGCAGGAACAGGCGCAAAAACAGGTTGAGTCCGCTCTGCACCTGATTGACATCGCTGGTCATGCGGGTGATGAGGGTGCTGGTGCCCAGCGTATCCATCTCTGAAAAACTCAGGCTCTGGATATGGGCAAACAGGGCGTGCCGCACCGCGGTGGAGTAGCCCACCGCCGCCTTGGCGGAAAAGTACTGCGCGGTCAGGCTGCAGGTAAGGCCGATGAAAGCCAGCAGCAGCAAAAGGCCGCACCGCACCAGAATATAATGCAGGTCATGTGCTGCAATGCCCACATTGACGATATCCGCCATGACCAGCGGCACGAACAGGTCAAAGGTGGCTTCCAGCATCTTAAAGAGCGGTGCAAGCACACTTTCGCGCTCGTAGCCCTTCAGGTAGCCAAGCATCCGGTTCAAAAAAATTCCTCCTTCGGGGTCAAAATACACCTTATTATAACGCGCTGTATGCTGAAAATCCAGTGCCGCAGCTGTGTTTTGCATTGTACAAGCTGCCAAATCCTGTTATACTAGAGCTGAGATTGATAGGGAAGTATGGTGAACACAATGGCAAGACGAACAGACGGCGGGGTACGCTTCCGCCCGGTGGGCCGCAGCCGCAGCCGCACCGCACCGGTGTACAGCCCGCGCGGCACCGGCTGCCCGGCCATCGAGCAGGCGGTGCAGGGGCTGTACAAGGGGCAGAACGAGGAGAGCTTCTGGACCCTGATGAGCGCTTTGAATTACGCGCTGGAGCTGGAGACCCATGTGCTTGTGCCGCTGCAGACGGCGCTTTCGGCGCAGGGTGCGCCCGCCCCGTGGATGGAGCATCCCATCCCGGCAGAAAAGGCCGACGGCCTTGCCTTGTGGACGCTGCGCAACGATAAAGGGCGCTGCTGGCTGCCGCTGTTCACCTCGGTGGCAGCTGCCGGTGCGGACCGCAGTACCGCAAGCCGCCCCATGGCTGACCGCACCTTGGAACAGGCCATGCAGCTGGCGCTGGACACCCCGGGCATCGACGGCGTGGTGCTGGACCCGTGGAGCAATTCCGCCTCGCTGGACGGTGCGCTGCTCAACGGTCTGCTGCACGCAGGCCACACCCCGGAGGGTCCCGGCGCAGAGGAGGCCGAAGCCGGGAAAGAAGCTGCCCGCGCCGGACACTGGGCGGCAGCGGCAGAGTGCTACCAGAAAGCCGCCGAGCAGGGCAGTTCTGCCGGGCTCTCGCTGCTGGGCGAGTGCCTGTATCAGGGGCGCGGCGTACCCAAAAGCGCTGCGCAGGCGCGCAAGCTGTGGAAGGCCGCAGCCGAAAGCGGAGAGCCCATCGCCCTTTTGAACCTTGGCGATGACTGCGCCGCCCGGGGCGACAACGGCAAGGCGCTGTTGTGGTACCGCCGGGCGCGGCAGAACGCGGCAGCGGTGCCGGATATCGAGTATACGCCCCGGGTCTGCCTGCGGCTGGCGCAGTACGAGACCCGCTACACCTCCCGCAAAAAGGCGCTGGCGCAGGCGGCAGAGGCAAAGCAGGCGTTTACCATTTTGCAGCGGGAGCACGAGCCGGACGCCGACCGCTGGTTACAGGAGGCCGAGCAGCTGCTCTATGCGCTGACCCACGAGCCACCCACGGCTCCGGCAGCATATAACATAGAATCTTTACAATTGGACTAAAAAATGGTCACAGCCGTCCGGTAAGATAGACTGGAGAAAAATCAGCCCGCAGACACGGCGGACAAGAAACAGAGGAAACAGTATGAGCAAAGTGATCGGCATTGATCTTGGTACGACCAATTCCTGTGTGGCGGTGGTGGAGGGCGGCAAGCCCGTGGTCATCACCAACGCAGAGGGCGAGCGCACTACCCCCAGCGTGGTGGCCTTTACCAAGGACGGCGAGCGTCTGGTGGGCGGCGCGGCCAAGCGCCAGATCGCCACGAATTCCGGGCGCACGATCTCCAGCATCAAGCGGTACATGGGTTCGGACTACCGGGCGCATATTGACGGCAAGGACCTTGCCCCGCAGGAGATCAGCGCCATGATCCTTGCCAAGATCCGCCGGGACGCCGAGAGCTATCTGGGCGAGTCGGTCACCGAAGCCGTCATCACCGTGCCTGCCTATTTTGACGACAGCCAGCGCAAGGCCACGCAGGATGCAGGCCGCATTGCGGGGCTGAACGTGCTGCGCATCATCAACGAGCCTACCGCCGCCGCGGTAGCCTACGGTCTGGACAACGAAGCCGCGCAGAAGATCCTGGTCTACGACCTTGGCGGCGGCACCTTTGATGTGTCCATCATCGAGATCGAGGACGGCACCTTTACGGTGCTTGCCACCGGCGGCGACACCCATCTGGGCGGTGATGACTTCGACCAGCGCATCGTGGAGTACGCAGTGGCCGAGTTCAAAAAGTCCGACCGCATCGACCTGACCCGCGACCCCGCCGCCATGGGACGGCTGAAGGAGGAAGCGGAAAAGGCCAAGAAGGAGCTTTCCAGTGCGCCCTCTGCCCAGCTGAACCTGCCCTTTATCGCGGTGGGCAAGGACGGGCCGCACCACTTGGATATCGCGTTGTCCCGCCCGCAGTTCGAGATGATGACCGGCGATCTGCTGTCCCGCACCGTGCCCCCGGTGCAAAACGCCTTGCGGGATGCCGGCATCTCTGCCAGCCAGCTGGGCAAGGTGCTGCTGGTGGGCGGCAGCACCCGGATGCCCGCTGTGGAGCGGCAGGTGCGGGAGCTGCTGGGTAAGGAGCCCAGCCACAGCCTGAACCCGGATGAGTGCGTTGCCATGGGCGCAGCGGTGCAGGGTGCACTGCTGCAGGGCGGCGGCAAGCTGGCGGGTGCCACCGGCGCGGCGGCGCAGGGACTGGTGCTGATGGACGTGACCCCGCTGACCTTGTCCATCGAGACGCTGGGCGGGGTCGCCACCCCGCTGATCACCCGCAACAGCATGATCCCCACCCGCAAGAGCCAGATCTTTACCACCGCCCGTCCCATGCAGACCAGCGTGGAGATCAACGTTTTGCAGGGCGAGCGTCACTTTGCGCGGGATAACAAGTCTTTGGGCAAGTTCAAGCTGAACGGCATCCGGGCAAGCTTTTCGTCCAAGCCCCAGATCGAGGTCACCTTTGATATCGATGTGAACGGCGTGGTGAAGGTATCCGCCAAGGATCTTGCCACCGGGCGGGAGCAGAATATCACCATTACCGGCAGCACCAACCTTTCCGAAAACGAGATCCAGCGCGCCATGGCAGACGCCGCCGCTTACGAGGCTGAGGACAGCCGCCGCAAGGAGCGTCTGGACCTGCACAATCAGGCTGAGGTGCTGGCCTACAAGGTAGACGAGGCGCTTTCCAAGTGCAAAAAGGAGTTGGACAAGGACGAAAAGGCCCGCGTGAAGGCCGACCTTGCCAACCTGCGCCACTGCCTGCGCAAGGATAAGCCCGAAAAGATGAACGAGACTGAGGAAGCCGCCCTGCGGCAGGCCAAGAGCCAGCTGGAAGCCTCGGCCAACCACCTGATGCTGCTGTACTCTGCCGAGCAGACCCCCGGCGATGGAACGGACAGCACACTGTAATATTTATAACATAAGGTTTGTGGGCTGCTGCACCCGCCCGGCGCAGCAGCCCTTTTTTGAAGAAAGAGAAGGAAACAGTTATGAAGGAACTGCAATATCCGGTGCGCCCCGGGCGCTACCGCCACTTTAAAGGCAACGAATATCAGGTGCTGGGCGTGGCACGCCACAGCGAGACCGAGGAGGAAATGGTGGTGTACCGCGCCCTGTACGGCGAGGGCGGGCTGTGGGTGCGCCCCGCCGCCATGTGGCTGGAAACCGTGACCCGGGACGGCGTTACCCAGCCCCGCTTTACCTATATCGGGGAGTGATGCGCCCGGCTTGAATCCCGTTATTGACCCTAGGATTATTTTGCGGTAAAATGTGAGTATGATACCAAATAACAAAGGAGGTTTTCGTATGAAGGCCAAACGATGGATCTCGCTCCTGCTCGCAGTCAGCATGATGCTTGGTGTACTGGCAATGCCTGCTTCGGCGGCAGCTCAGCAGCCGGAAAGCACCGCTGTTGTCAGCGAGGAACTGCCCGATGCCGCAGCGCTGAGCGCGGCAGAGGATGAAAATGATATCGTCAACATCCGCATCCGGGCGACCGGAAACCTTGTCTATGGTTCCGATTATAAGCTGGAGGTGGAGACCCGGCCCGAAAACACCCAGTATATTGCCGTGGTGCTGGGCACCAGCGGCGAAGCCTACGGCTATGTGACCCTGATGATCTCGGATAAGCTGCGCACTTTGCTCAAGCTGATCCCCCTGCCCAAAAAGATGTCCCAGACCCCGGACCAGGCCGAGGAATTCAATGTATACAGCTACCTCAAGCAGCTGATCGACGGCAACGATGTCGGCGTGCTGCTGCGGGTGGCGGACGAAGTAGTGTCGGTGATGGACACCGTCAGCTTCTTTGTCCCGGCCGGCTACCTGACCACGGTGAAGAATGTTTCCAACGGCATGAAGCTGGCGCTGAGCCTGATCCGCAAGTATCTGCCCGAGGGTGCGCTGAGCCGCATCTATCTGGACGAGCAGCCCAAGGACAGCGGCAAGTACTTTGCCGGTGCCATCGCGCTGGAAAGCAGCGATATCAACGCCGCCGGGTTTGCCATGTTCAAGATCAAGCCCAAGACCGAAAACGTCAGCCTGAGCTGGGCAGCCGATGCCCCGGCCAGCATGACCGTCTCTCAGCTGCAAAGCGCTGATCTGACCGCCAAGGTGATCTCGGACGGACAGGTGGCTGAAAACGGCAAGGTGAGCTACACCTACAAGAAAAAGACCTTCCTGTGGTTCAGCAGCAAAATGAGCGGCGTGCCCACCGAGCCCGGCACCTACACCCAGACCGCCAAGGCGGGGGGCAACTACTCCTGCGGCAGCATCAGCCGCACCATTACGGTGACTGCTGACCCGCAGCCTGCTGCCGCAGAGCAGCCCGCAGCATAAATCAGCGGAAAACTATTTTTGAATAGGACGATCCCGGAAAGTCTGCGGACTTTCCGGGATCGTTTTTTCACGGGAGAGGCTGCTTTTTGTTTTCTATAAAAGGGGCTGCTTTACTCTTGCAAATCGCCGCACAATACGCTATTATAAAAATAAAAGAACCCCTTGCGGTAAAAAAAGGGAACAAGAAGGAGCGGTTTATCTATGGAGGAGAAAAAAAGCGGCATCAAAAAGTTCCTTGAAGAGTTCAAGGCATTTGCCATGCGCGGCAACGTGCTGGACATGGCAGTGGGCGTTGTCCTGTCTCTTATACACATCTGACGCTGCCGACGA
>ENA-OYYK01001460-OYYK01001460.1-human-gut-metagenome-genome-assembly--contig:-NODE-1460-length-11567-cov-5.042564_pt1 | contig 11567 bp, 10 predicted proteins | sample MGYA00243247_ERZ653443 | MGnify/ENA primary metagenome ERZ653443 (study PRJEB26926, sample SAMN06165010) | human gut metagenome | biome: ENVO:00009003; feature: ENVO:2100002; material: ENVO:00002003... | reverse complement strand
GGGAAAGTTAGAGGAATAATTATATAAATTCCAGTTTGTATAACTCTTACTAAATAAGAAAATTAACAGAAAACTAACGACAGACTAACAAATGACTAACGAGGGACTCTAAATTTATCATATTTTACAATGGATTAGATAAACAGCCGGCGAGACGGGAGATGCGGTTGTCTGATGCGTATGTGGAAGAATATCCAAGCCTGGAGCTCATTGTGACACAGCTGAATATTAATCCAGGTTATAATGACCAATTGTAAAAAAACTGTCCGACGCTGCTTGGATATATGCAGTTTGTTGAAAAAAATCGTGAAAACCAGAAGACGATGCCGCTTACGGAAGCGGTCACAAAGGCGGTAAATGATTGTATCAAAGAAATATATTGGCTGATTTTTTAATGAAGAATAAAGCGGAGGTAGTCAGTATGAGTTTATTTGAATATGATGAGAAAAAGCATGAGCGGACGATATTGGAGATTGGTCGTGAAGAAGGCAGAGAAGAAGGAGATATTCGCAGATTATTGTCGTTGATCAGAAAAAAGGTACAGAAGGGAAAATCAATAGATCAGATAGCAGACGAATTAGAAGAGGATGTAGAGACGATTCAGCCACTCTATGAGATTGTGCTACGTTATGCACCGGATTATAATATGTCTGACATTCTTGATGAAGTTATGACATTAAAAGCATAGAATGTAGGTCATCATAAGCGAATGTGAAACGCGACACATTTGTGTGATAGTATTATATTTTATTTATAAGAAAAAGTGATAGTTAGACGTATGATTATCACTTTTTTGCTCTTGAAAGGATAAATATGGTAAAGAAAATTATGCGGGATCCGCTGTTCCTGGCACAGAAATCGGTGGATGCAACGGAAGCAGATAAACAGGTTATAACAGATTTGCTCGATACACTCCGGGCGAATCTGGACCATTGTGTCGGCATGGCGGCCAATATGATCGGCGTAAAGAAGAATATCATCGTCGTGGCAAGCGGACCGTTCCAATTCGCGATGGTGAATCCGGTTATCACGAAGAAAACGGGCGCGTATCAGGTGGAAGAGGGATGTCTGTCGCTCGACGGGACACGCCCCTGTACGAGATATCAGGAGATAGAAGTCGATTACCTCGACCAGCATTTCAAGAAGCAACATGGGAAATATTCCGGCTGGGTGGCGCAGATTATCCAGCATGAAGTGGATCATTGCAACGGGGTTGTGATATAACGTTATGTTACAAAAAGAGAAGATAATACTTGAATGTTCATAATGCAAGTACTTATTTATGACAGTTGCTTTGCGTAGGATGGAGATAGAAACGGAAATAAGAAGCATGGAGTCGTAAGATTCACGGAGGTTATCATTATGAGCGGAAATAATAATCAGAAATCAGTAGGTTATGCAATACTTGGAGTTATCATAGTGTTCGCAATAATCGGATTCTTCGTATCTTTGACCGAAAAAGAAGATCCGAAGTGTGCATTTGCAGGATGCGATAACACAGTATCGACGGAGGGCGGTTACTGCTATCAGCACAACACACCCGGAAAGCGAAGAAAAGCTACATATGGAACAAGCAGCTCGCACAGTCATTCTACAACAAGCAGTACGACAGGCAGCGGTTCCACATCAAATAGTTCGGGCAGCAGTTCGAATTCCGGTTCGTCGTCTAGCAGTTACAAGCCAAGCAGTTCGAGCAGCAAGTATAACAGCAGTCATTCGCATGATTCTTACGATAGCGGCTACGATGATGTCTACATGGATGGCGATTATGATCAGGACCGGTACGACCGGGATGATGATTATGCAACCGGTGTGGATGATGCCATCGAGGAAGATATCGAGGATGGAAACGAAGGGGACTGGTAAGGGAAATATCTAGGAATTTCTTATATTGAAACGGAAGAGTAAAAGACGGTGTAACGACGAAATAAAGGATGTATATATGAAGAATTTTGAGATGCTGCAGAAGGTGTGTATAGATGAAGTTCTTGGCGCAGGTATCGAGCCGGGAAATATTGTCTCATGGGTTATAAACCGTCGCGCAAAAACGAGATGGGGAATGTGCACGAAAAATCCGGATGGAACATGCATTATACAGATTGCGGCCAGGCTGATCGAGGATGAACGAATATCCGAACAAGCCTGCAAGGAAACTATGATCCACGAGATTCTACATACCTGCAAAGGTTGTAAGGGACATACCGGATTGTGGCTCATATATGCGAATATCATGAATAAGAAATATGGATATAACATAAAGCGAACCACCTCCGGCGAGGAGAAGGGCGTGGAGAATTACACCGCCTCTAAAAGACTTGATTATAAATATTGTTTTGTATGCGAGAATTGTGGACAGATTATAAAAAGAAAAAAACAGTGCGAATTCACGAAGTATTACCGCAATTATACATGCGGGATATGCGGAAGGAAGCGGGCGTTTCATAAGGTGAAATATATGCAATAAAATTTTGCCTGGTTGGCTTAAGAGGAGAAGTTGGATTGGATGGTGATAAAGGGGACTGGTGAGGAAATTTACACGACCCTTTAACAGAAATAAGTTGATTCTTAATGAAAACGATAGTAAAATAGTACTAAATGTCATTAAAGTGATATAAAAGATAACTATACAATGTAATCTAAAACCGGAGGAAACATATGGATCAATTACAGGATAAGTGGATAGGGCTCGATGAAGCTGCAGAATATTTGGGAATTAAGTCGGTTACGTTAAGAAAATGGATTAAAGAAGGCAATGAAGTTCCAGCACATAAAATAGGACGTCTTTGGAAATTTAAATGCTCCGAACTGGATGAGTGGGTAAAGAGCGGAAAAAGTATAATAGAGTGAGGTAATTATGATTAGACTTGCGACAGCATTTAGTGGTATCGGAGCAATAGAGCATGCATTAAACCGAATGGGACTTGAAAATGAGATTGTTTTTGCATGCGACAATGGAGATGTAAACATTCTTACAAAGGATGTGGATACAGATATTGATGAGATTGAAACAGAACTAGAATCACTTTCTGAATTGATTAAGGAAATAAACATTAATGATAATGTGGAAGATCTCTATAAAAATCAGTTGGAAGGTATGCTTAGAGCATCAATGACTGAATTTCATGAAGTGGATGAGCAGTTAAAAAATGTCAGAGAAAAAGACAATGAAATGCTTAAAAATACTACAACTGAATTATTAGATTCAAATGTTTTAAAGGTTAATAGAAAGAAGGAATATAGTAAAAGATTGGCGAAATTAGGAAAAGGTTCCTTCGCAAATAAAAGACTTGAAGAGTTTTTACTATTATTAGCATTTTCAAATGATTTTAGGGACAATAATGACTTACTTGAAAAAGTGGGACTTACACAGAATGTTATAGAGTTGCTGAAACGATTTGAAAATGATAACGGAAGAAAACTGATTAGAAGAGTTATTGACTTGGCGCAAAGAACCAGTATGCTTCACGAGAAAATTAATTATCTTCGTGTACAAAAAAAATTGGATTCGCTCGGAGAGGATTGGAAGGCTCGCAAGAAGTTTGTTGATTCATTATATGATGGTCTTGAAAAGAGAAATAAAGTAAAGGCAAGTTACACAGCCAATTACGATATCGATAAAGATGATTTTCATTGGAATATTGCATTTTTAGATGGAAAACAATACGCCGGAAAAGTGGACTTGTTTGTTGGTGGAAGTCCATGTCAGTCATTTAGTTTTGTTGGAAAACAGCGAGGATTAGATGATACTCGTGGAACATTGTTTTATGAATATGCACGTTTAATTGATGAAATTAGACCTAAAGTGTTCATATATGAAAATGTGCGAGCTGTTACTTCTCATGATGGAGGAAAAACATGGAAGAAGATGCAGCAGGTCTTCAGTGAGTTGGATTACAGCTTTAGCTGGAAGGTTCTTAATGCTAGAGATTATGGGATCCCTCAGAATCGAGAGAGATTGTTTGTTGTAGGTTTTAGAAATGATCTTAATCTTGATGTGGAGTTTAGTTTTCCGAAAGCTATTGAGCTCGAAAAGAAAATGCAAGATTTCTTATTAGACAATGCACCAGGTGGCTATTTTTTACCGGAAAAGGGAGTGGACTTTGTGACTAGTGAAAAAAATCTTTCGAAAAAATTTACTCAAATAGATGGAGAAGTTCAGCTTTGCCAAAAGAAAAACCAGCAATTTAATTGGCATGGGGATTTTGTATTCCAAAGTGAAGAGGATGCAGAAAAGAATCATATTCTAGATTTAGAAAAATATTATCTGTCTGAAAAAGTGAGAAAGTATGTATTGTCTACTGGAACAAAGAATTTTTATAGTAAGCCAAAGACCGACCTCGAAATTGCTCGACCATTACTTACTACAATGCATAAAATGCATAGAGCGGGAGTTGATAATTATGTGACAACTGATGGTAGATTGAGAAAACTTACTCCTAGAGAATGCCTAAGATTGATGGGCTTTTCTGACAGTTTTAAAATTGTTGTTTCAGATACATCAATGTATCAGCAAGCAGGAAATAGTATTGTTGTTGATGTCTTGATTCATATTATGGAGCAAATATTAAAAAGCTATCCTGAGCTTAACGATTAAATTGATAGAATGGGAGGTTGTATAGTATGTCATTTACACCATTTGCAAGATATAGAAATTTTACATTAGCAAACCTTAAATCATTGCTTGAAGTTTATCCGGATATGGCAGATTCTATTTCATGGGATTTTGCTAAGGACATAGCTGAGGTGCAGTTAAAAGGGTATAAAAGAACAGCTTATCAGCAAGCATGTCAACTTGGATTAGAAGATAGATCAACAAATCGTTTCAAGGTACATAATTATTTATATACTTTTGATGATAATAATCTAACTAGATATCTTGTTTTTTGGTTTAAGACGTATTATGCACCAAATCCTTATGTAAAGTCGGAGGATGAGGCATTCCTTTTGTATTGCCGATTGTGCGAAGATATTCTACAGTCAGAAAATCACTCTGTAGGTTTTGAAGAATTTGTTGAAAAGAATATCGGTGGAAAAAGTGATGATATTTTGCTTAATGCCATAAAGGCGTATGCTTCACCAGTTAAATATAAGAAAGTTGGAAATCGTGATGTTCTATATGTTTCTGAAGCGGATGTTACTGCGATTGAAAGTGAAATAGCATTTATCAAAACGAACTTTCCGATAGGAGAATCAAAGTCAGAACGGAACTTCTTTGAAAGATTTTCATATCAGAACTTTTGTAAGTTTTATGATGAACCAGTAGATCCCACAGTTAAGGATGGAGAGAACCTGGAAAATGTTGATGAGCGAAGAAAAGAATTGCCATTCAATCAAAGTAAAGAATGTGCACGTCAATTAGTTGATTGTATTTATGACATAGATAAATTCAGAAGAATATCATCGCTTTTGAAAAATAATGACAAAAATATAAAGATAGTGACTGATGATTTGGGTGGAAATTACCTTAGATATATGTTTGCTAAATCTTCATCTGATCTTTACGAGAATAACACACGAGTATTTATTGATAAGAACTACAAGGTTCTAGTTGATGGTAATACAGAGATTTGTAGATTATCAAATCAATGGGTGAGCTCTGAACTTATAGAAGGAACGACAAGTGGGCTATTCCTTAAAGCTTTAATTAGTATTATTAATACCAATTATTCGGACGTCATTAAAATTTATGAAGATAGTGGTAAGTGGTATTTAGAATTCTTAATGAAGAAATTTAAGTTAGGGGAACTGCCAAATTGTTTTGATAACGACTTTGCACATCGTTATATCAGCTCACTAATTGCAAAACCATTTGTGATTCTTACTGGTAATAGCGGTACTGGTAAAACGAGAATTGCAAAACAATTATCACAGTATCTTGAGAAAGAGGTTGATGGGAAAAGAAATTGGTTAATCGTTCCAATTGGAGCCGATTGGACTGATAATACAAAAATGCTTGGGTTCTATAACCCGATGGAAGAAAGATATGTTTCTACACCGGCATTGGATTTTATACTTCAGGCATGTGAGAATCCAAGTATACCACATTTTCTGATTCTTGACGAAATGAATCTGTCTCATGTGGAAAGATATTTTTCTGATTTTTTAAGTGCAATGGAATCAGATGAAGAGATACCACTTTATAAGAAGCCAATTCATAAAGAGGATGTAATTCCTGAAAAAATAAGACTTCCTCAAAATTTATTTGTGACTGGAACAGTAAATATTGATGAGACAACATATATGTTTAGTCCTAAAGTATTGGATCGCTCAAATGTTGTTGAGTTCAAGCCAGAAAAGGATGATGTTCTTGAGTTAATGATAGGTGCAAGTGATATGGATCAAATTGAAGTGGCTGATTATGGAGTGACCGAAGGATTTACAGTTCTTGCATCAGAAATCAGAAACGGCGTTTGTAATGTTGATGCGGATGTTCTTGATCAGGTTAGATTATTTTTAGATGGTATTTATGATGAATTACAGGAAAGCGGATTTGAATTTGCATATCGTACCGTCAAGGAAATACGTCAGTATTTTGCAGTAGCATGTGAGTTACAGAAAGAAGAATTTAATATTACAAGAACAATGGATGAGCAGATTGTTCAGAAGATTCTTCCTAAGATATATGGGGATAGGAAACAGATAGGAGAGTTATTGAATACTCTCGAAGAAAAGTTTAAAAGAGGATTTGGGGAAGATGTAGAAGAAATGACTTTGTCATTGAATAAGATAGAGCAAATGAAGAAAAGACTTGATAAGTATCAGTATGCAAGCTTTATGTAAGAAGGGGTTTAATGGGTATAGCAGCAGTTTCATTTAAAGATAAAAATGGAATAGAGTTCGTGATTTATCCGAGGGGTGGATGGGATGATATTAACTTTGATGCGGCTACTTTAGAGGAAGGCATAGATATGACTGCCTATGAAGGAAAAAAAGCTGCATCTAAAGCTGAGTTATCTAAGCTGGATATTGCAACCTCAGTGGATGGACAAAAAATATTAAGACTTCGAGAAACGGTCACTTACACTTGTAGAGTAAAGGATGCCAGGCAAGATGGTTCGAATCAGATTTGCAAAAGCCTTGTTTTCCCAAATGAGGAGAACAATAAATTTCTCAAAGCAACAAGAGACAAAGATGCATTATATTTTAGATTCGTAAACTACCTTGGAAGAACACATTTAAAGAATTCTGCACATGAAACTGTGGCAGATTTTGAAATAGTACCTCTGAAAATAAATTATGAGGAGGACTATATTGAACTGACTAAAAAACTTGCTGAAGAGTGTGCTGAGATTTTGTTGGAATATTCAGGTGTTACTGCGAACAAATTTGATTCATCTGATACAAATAGTGCTAAGACTCTTTTGGAACAGTTTATTTTCTTAAGAGAGTTTTGTTATTCACATAATTTACAGGCTCTATTTGGTCATATAAAGCGTAATCCAGACAGAATGCTTGTGAAGGACGAAGTTTTGAAACCAATTGGGCAGGGGGCACCGAGTGCAAGCTTTTATTCGAACCCTTTCTCATCTAGTAGAGGCTGGAAGATGGTAAATGGAAAGCCTATGCCGCAAGAAGTTTCAGTGACTCGAAAATATGATAGCCTTGATACTGTAGCAAACCGTTTTTTGAAGTTTGCTTTAAAAAAATTCAACTTGATATGTAGAGAACTCTGTTCGAGCCTCGATGATACAAAAGGTAAAAGTGCAGAACAGAACATGTATATAGAGTGCTATCGCGAGGCTTTTGAAATTCAAAGAATTACTGATGATATTTTACGAGACCATTTCTTTGATGACGTAAGAGAGCTTACGATAATGCCTCAGAATAATCAGGTACTTGAAAAGAGAGAAGGATATAGACAAATCTTTTATGCAGCAGCTATGGTTGATCTTGCTCTTCAGTTGAATTGGGAGGGTGAGCAGGAGGCTTATAGTGGCGAATCTAAAAATACGGCATTGCTATATGAGTATTGGCTGTTTTTTGAACTTAGAAAAATCATTAGTTCAATTGATAATTGTCAGTGCATACAGGCTGCAGAGAAGCCGTTCATTAATACTGATAGTGGTCTGACTATGTCGCTAAGTGAAGGTCAGACTTCTTGTCAGGCATTTCTTCTTCCTGATTTGGGTACCAGGGTAAACCTGTATTATAATAGGACTTTTTCAAGAGAAGAGTTTTCCAATACAAAGTATGCAGGCTCATACTCAAGACCATTTAGACCGGATTACACGCTGGAAGTGTATCCTTCGGATTTTATTAGACCTGAAGATGCTGTCAGGGAAGGAGTGGTAAGCTATATCCATTTTGATGCGAAGTATCGAATAACAGATCTTAGATCTTTTATTGGACCGAATGAAAATGAAATGACAGACGAGCAGATAAAAGAAGAAGTTGAAAATGATAAGCGGGATAGCGTAACAAATACATACAAACGTGGTGATCTTCTTAAAATGCATACATACAATGATGCGATTAGAAGAACGGTAGGGAGTTTCGTTTTATATCCTGGTGATTTTGATTCAAAAACAAAGAATTACAGACTTTTTGAGGAAGTGCTTCCAGGAGTTGGAGCTTTTGCAATCAAACCAAGTATTCAAACGGATAGCGAAAATGCATTGAAAGATTTTATTTCTGAGATCATTGAAGCTCGTAGCAGGAAGTACAGCAGACTTAACCGTATGTTGTCATATAGTAATCTTGTTCTTGGAGAACCGGCGATAAGCACGTTGGACAAAAGAATTTTCGGAAAGGATAAGGACAACAAGAATATTCATAATGAGCTGTGTGTGATTGGTTATTTGAGACCAGATTATTATGATGTGTTGAATAAAGCAGACCTTTTATCTGTAGGAAAGACTTTTGTTTTTTATTACTATGCAATCAAGGGTGAATCAGTGTATTCACATCATGAAGCTATAGGGAAAGCAAAGTATATTCGCTTTTATAAGAATGATATCAACGATACAGGCACCTATGATATAGAGCCACTTAAAGGAATTATAAAATCTAGGGAACTAGTTTCAAAAAAACAGCTTGATGAATTATTGACTGAGAGTGACTGTAATGATGATAAAGATAGAACAGCAGATTTTTATTATGTTCTCAAAGTGGAGATTATAAGCTGCAATGAGCCAAAGATTATCTGTAAGAATAGCGATATGAATGGTGTTAATGGAAACGATACCTTCAGTCCTCATTCACCAAAGGTTGTAACTGTGGATTGGTGGGCGTCCAAAACAACATACTAGAATAAAGATGCAAGAAGGGATAATAGACAACAATGTTTTTAAAGGAAGTTAGAGTAAAAAATTTTCGTAGCTTAAAGGATGTTAAGGTAATACTAGATAACTCAACTATTTTAATTGGTGAAAACAATGCTGGAAAGTCGACTTTGTTAGATGCAATAAGAAAAGGGTTGTCCCGACAAGGAACTAGATCAGTATTTGATGATTATGACTTTTATATGGATTCAGAAATGGCTTCCCCTCAGGATTCAGATGGAATAAATATTATTTTGATTTTTGAGGAGCGAATTTTAGACGAATGGGAAGGCTATATTAGCGATACATTTATTGATGCACTTCAGTATATCGACGGGGAGAAGGCATCTATAATTTTACAAACTTCAGCGTCCTATAATGAGGTTACTTCTGATATTGAAACAAGTACAGTGTTCTTAAATAACGAATTCGAACCTATTACAGGAAGAGTTCAAAATTTAGTTAACAAATTTATTATGTTAACTCCAGTTTTTTATTTACAAGCGCTAAGAGAGATAAAAGATACATTCAGTTCTAAATCTCCATTATGGGGAAGGTTTATGAAGAAGGCAGCGATTCCACAGGACGAGTTGAATGTTATCCAAGAACAGATAAAACAACTAAATACAAATATTATCTCCAACGATGAAAATCTAACGAAACTTGTAGATGAATTACAGAAGATACAAAAGGTAATGGATTTTGAAGGCGAAGATCAAGACTTAGTATCAATAAATGCAGTGCCTATTAAAACGTGGGATTTATTATCTAAGTCTCAAGTCGTATTGAATAATGGAACATCACATATGGATTTCCCGATAGAGAAGCATGGTCAGGGAACACAAAGCGTAACGGCAATTTTGTTATTCAAAGCATATATAAATATTTTACTTAAGGAGATTAGTACAGATTCAGCCGAAGCAATCCTTACACTTGAAGAACCGGAGGCACACTTACATCCGCAAGCTACTAGAGCACTTCAAAAATCTATCGAGGAAATGGAATGTCAAAAAATAATTACAACACATTCCCCTTATTTTATACAAAATGCTGATATAAGAAACATCAGATATATAAAGAAGGAGAATGGAGAAACTCGAGTTTTTGGATTGTATGATCATATTTGCTTTAAAGTTGACAACATAAATGATGGTTTAAAGAGTGTTGTACGAGCTTTTGACGGATTGATTAATCTAAATGAAGAAGATAATATAGTTACAATTACAAAACCGATAAAAAAACAATTAGCTAATGCATTAAGGGGATGTTGCAAAGATATAGTTACAAATATTGATGGCATATTAGAAGACGCATATATGATTTTTGATAAAACAGAATTATGTAATCTTAATATGTATATTCAGAGAAATAGAGGCGATATTTTGTTTGCAAGAAAATGGTTTTTATATGAAGGACAAAGTGAGGATGTAATTATTCCGTATTTTGCTAAGATACTTGGAAAAGATTTTGATGAGCATGGTATAAATGGAATTATGTACCGAAACAATGGTTCTGCAGGAGCATTTATTAAACTAGCGAAGGTTTTGAATATAGGCTGGGTTGTATTAGGAGACAATGATGGTCAAGGAGAGAAAACAATAAATGAGATTTTAAACTGTGGATATGAGAGAGAAGATGTTGCGGAAATCATGTTACTCACTAATAAAAAGGACTTTGAATATGAATTAGCTGATGTACCTTCAATTTTTAATGATTATGAAACTATTCTTGGAGATAGCATTTCTGAAGATATTAGTAAGCTAAAGGAAGAAGGAGAAACAGAAGAATATAAAAAGAAGATTGTAGAACTAATTCAAAAAGGAAAAGTCGAGAATGCATACAATTTGCTGAAAATTTGGGATGAAAGAGGATTTTCAGTAGATGAGATACCTGAGGTAATAAAAAATCTTATTTGGAAGGTGTGATTTATTATGGAAAAAAAGTATACAGAATCACAAAAACGTGCGATTCAGTGGAATGATGGACCAGTAGTAGTTTTGGCTGGACCTGGCTCTGGCAAAACAGCGGTTTTAACTGATCGTATTAGAAGAATATTGAAGGAAAATGAGGATGATTCTTTTAGAATATTAGCTCTAACATTTACTAACAAAGCGGCGCAAGAGATGAGCGAGAGAATACTAAATGGTATTGAGGATGTCAATCACCGACTTTATGTGGGAACTTTTCATTCTTTTTGTTCAGAAGTACTTAGAAATCATGGAAGCTATGTAGGTGTAAAATCAGATTTTGATATTTATAGTTCGAATGATGATTTAAATCTGTCTCTTATACACATCTGACGCTGCC
>ENA-OYYK01001458-OYYK01001458.1-human-gut-metagenome-genome-assembly--contig:-NODE-1458-length-11571-cov-8.001303_pt1 | contig 11571 bp, 10 predicted proteins | sample MGYA00243247_ERZ653443 | MGnify/ENA primary metagenome ERZ653443 (study PRJEB26926, sample SAMN06165010) | human gut metagenome | biome: ENVO:00009003; feature: ENVO:2100002; material: ENVO:00002003... | reverse complement strand
GCTCGAACTCGCTACCTCCACCTTGGCAAGGTGGCGCTCTACCAGATGAGCTACGCCCGCAAATGGTGCCTCCGGTCGGAGTCGAACCAACGACACGCGGATTTTCAATCCGCTGCTCTACCAACTGAGCTACAGAGGCATATCAAGCCGCTGTTGCAGCCTGATAATGGCGACCACGAAGGGACTCGAACCCTCGACCTCCGGCGTGACAGGCCGGCGTTCTAACCAACTGAACTACATGGCCACATTTTGGTGGGAACAACAGGGCTCGAACCTGTGACCCCCTGCTTGTAAGGCAGGTGCTCTCCCAGCTGAGCTATGCTCCCCACTCGAAGCCGTCTTACGAACGGCAAGGGTTATTATACTAAATCCCCCTCGCCGTGTCAACAATTTTTTTCAAGACTTTTGAAACTTTTTTTGACTTGGCAGAAGGGCGCGGTATGCGCGCCCTTACTTGCCGATTTTTTTAAGCTCGTCGATCATGCGTCGCAGCTCCTCACCGGAGAAGCTGTGGATGCGGTCGCAGAACTGGCAGGTGAGGTCTGCCTTGCCCTGCTCGCGCAGAATGTCCTCCAGCTCCTTCGAGCCGAGGGAGAGCAGCGCGCGCTCCGTGCGCTCGCGCGAGCAGTAGCAGCGGTACTCGATGGGACTCGTTTCAAGAATTTCGAGGTCAAAATCGGAGAGCACCGTGCGCAGGAGGTTCGCCGGATCGGGATCGTCGCGGAGCTGATTCGTCACGCTGGGCGCGGCGTAGATGCCGCCCTCGACCTTGGCGATGGTATCCTCGCCCGCGCCGGGGAGGAGCTGAATGAGATAGCCGCCGGCGGCGAGTACGCTGCGGTCGCGGTCGACCAGCACGCCGAGGCCGCAGGCCGAGGGGATCTGCTCGGACTCGACGAAGTAGGCAGCCAGATCCTCGGCGATCTCGCCGCCGAGCAGGTCGACCGTGCCGACGTAGGGCTCCTTGAGCCCGAGGTCCTTGATGACGGTCAGGGTGCCGCCGTGGCCGACGGCGCTGCCGACGTCCAGCTTACCGTCTGCGCGCGGGGGAAGCTCCACGGAGGCGTCCTGCACATAGCCGCGCACGTTGCCCTCGGCGTCGGAGACGGCGAGGATGGTGCCGAGCGGGCCGTCGCCTTTGATCTGGAGTGTAACGCTCTCGCCGCTGCCCTTGAGGGCGTTGCCCATCATGGAGACGCCGGCGAGCGCACGGCCGAGCGCCGCGGTAGCGACGGGGCTGGTGTGGTGGATCTGGCGGGCGCGCTCGGTGAGCGCACGGGTGTAGACGGCCGTGGCCTTGACCATGCCGTCCTTGGACATGGCTCTTACTAATGTGTCGTTCATAAAATCACTCTTTTCGGATACAGGAAATATAGATGCGCCCGTCTGTTTCGTTCGGGGCGCGGAGGCGGCAGTCGCCGTAGACGCGAATTTCGCCGAAGCCGGCGGCGGTCAGCCATTCGGTCAGCTCCGAAACGTTGTACCAGCGCTGGCGGTGCTCCTCAAAGCTGCGCTCCCACGCGCCGTCCGCGCGGGCGGAGAAAATGTCAACGTAATAGTCCAGCAGGCGCGAGCGGCGGGAATACTCCGTGCGCCACACGCAGTAGACGTCCTCGCGTTCGTCGAGCCAGACCTGACCGTCCATCGCCTCGAGCTTGCCGAGGGCATGAACGTCGAACACGAGCGAGCCGCCGGGCGCGATGAACAGGTGCAGGCGGCGGAAGGTCTCGCGCACCTCGCGTGCGTCGATGAGGTAATTGAGGCTGTCGAGGCAGCAGATCGCCGCTTCCACCGTGCCGTAGAGGTCCAGCTCGGGCATGGACTGGTGCAAAAACAGCGGCGGGACGCCGGTGAGCGTCTGTGCCTTCTCGCGCGCCTCGAGCAGCATATCCTCCGAGCCGTCCACGCCGATGAGCTCGTAGCCGCGCTCGGTGAGGAGGGCGGTCATCGTGCCGGTGCCGCAGGCGAGGTCGAGCACGGTATGAACCGGAATATGACTGCGCAGGAAGAGCTTTTCGACGAAAGCGGCGCGCTTTTCGTAGCCGACGTCCTGCGTCAGCTCGTCGTAGGAGGCGGCGAGGGCGGAATAGCTTTCCATCACTTCTCGCCCTTCATGCGCGCGAAGATGCGCTCGTAGCCGCCGTCGGAGTCGGTCAGCGAGCGGGCCACGCGCGAGATCGTCGCGCTGGAGGCACCGGTGCGCTCCAGAATCTCACTATAGACCTTGCCCTGCGTGAGCATCCGCGCGACCTCAAAGCGCTGCTCCATCGCGCGCAGCTCGGCGATGGTGCACACGTCGCGGAAGAAGCTGTAGCACTCCTCCTCGTCCTTCAAAAGCAGAATGGCCTTATAAAAGTCCTCGTTTTTTTCTTTCTTTCCGATGCGGTTTCCCGGTGCAGCCATGATAGACCCCTCCGAAATATGACAGTAGTGCGCCCTGCGCACCCTGCTTTATAGTTTAACAGAACAGAGCATGAAAGTAAAGGGCGGAAGTGTGAACTTTTCGCATTTTCCGCGGCGGAACCGCCTGCACGGACGCTTCATACATTGGAGTGAGAAAAAAACGGGAGGACGGTATGGAAAGAGAGCTTCTGCGGCTGTCGGAAACGCCGCTGCACCTGGAGAAAATGTGGGAGAGCGGCGGCGTGCCGGTGCTGACCGCCGAGGTGACGCTGCCGCGCTGCGGGGGAAAGAGCCGCCGTGCGCGGCGCTTCGACCGCTACTACCGCCAATACGCACGCGCCTATCTTAAATACTGCGAGGCGGAGCTGCTGCCCCGCGCTGCCGAAACGATGCACACGGCGCTGGAGCGCAGCGCGCCGTGGAGCTGCGCTCGCGCGGTGCTCGCCTATCGGGTGACGCTCGTGCGGGGAGACATCCTGAGCCTTTATACCGAAGGCCGGGAGGAGCATCTGCCGCCGCGGCTCACGCTCCGCCGCGCGGAGACGTGGGATCGGCGCACGGGCTTTCTCCTGCCGCTCACGGCGTTTTTTCCACCGAAAACGGCGGTAAAAAAGCGCCTCGTCCGCGCGGCAAGGGAAACGGCACGGGAGCAGATGGAGACGGGCACGGCGGCATACTATCCCGATTACGGCGCGCTGCTGCGCCGCGCCTACTCGAGCCGCAGCTTTTACCTGGCGGACGACGGCCTGCACTGGTTCTATCCGATGTATTCCGTCGCGCCCGCGGCGGAGGGCATCGTGGACTTTTCGCTGCCCTACGGCGAAGCGGGGCCGCTCCTGCCGGCGGAGGAGGAAAAAGGATAGAGAGAGGCGGCCCGGCCCGCAGGCCGCGCCGCCTCTCTCCGTAGGGGGATGCGTGGTATCTATTTTAATAGCTGCCGAGGTCGGCGGACTTGTCGCCCTCGACGCTGACGCCGAAGACATAGTCGTTGCCGGGCAGAACGGCGTTGAGGATCACGCCGCACAGGGCCGCGATGGCAAGGCCGGAGAGGGTGACGGCCGCGCCGCCGACCGTGAAGGTCACGCCGCCGGTCTGACTGAAGCCCAGGCCGCTGACGAACATGACCGCCGCGATGATGAGGTTGCGGGACTTGGTGAGGTCGACCTGATTCTCCACGATGTTGCGCACGCCGACCGCGGAGATCATGCCGTAGAGGATGAAGCTGACGCCGCCGACGATGGCTGCGGGGATAGAGTTCACCAGCGCGTCAAACTTGGGAGAGAAGCTCAGGATGATGGCATAGACGGCGGCGAGACGCACGACGCGGGGGTCGTAGACCTTGGAGAGGGCGAGCACGCCGGTGTTCTCACCGTAAGTGGTGTTGGCGGGGCCGCCGAACATACCGGCGAGCGCAGTGGCGAGACCGTCGCCAACGAGGGTGCGGTGCAGACCGGGGTCCTCGATGAAGTTCCTGCCGGTGGTGGAGGAGATGGCGGAGACGTCGCCGATGTGCTCCATCATGGCGGCGATGGCGATGGGGGCCATGACGAGGATGGCGGAGACGTCGAACTTGGCGATGACGAACTGCTGCAGGCCGATCAGGTTCGCCTTGCTGACGGAGGCAAAGTTGACGAGCGGCTGCATCACGCCGTCCGCATCAGGCAGCTGCGCGCCGCAGGCGGTGGCGATGAGCGCGACGAGGTAGCTGCCGACCACGCCGAGGAGGATGGGGATGATCTTGACCATGCCCTTGCCCCAGATGTTGGCGACGACGATGATCGCCATGGCGATGAGCGCGAGCCACCAACAGGTCGCGGCGTTGTTGATCGCGGAGCCGGAGAGGTTCAGACCGATCATGATGATCATGGGGCCGGTGACGATGGGCGGGAAGTAGCGCATGACCTTCTTCGCGCCGAGCATTTTGAACAGCAGCGCGAGCACGAGGTAGAGAAGACCCGCGATCACGATGCCGCCGAGCGCGTAGGCGAGCTTTTCATCGCCGCTCATACCGGCGTATTTGCCGGCGTCCAGCTTGGCGACGGTCTCGAAGCCGCCGAGGTAAGCGAACGAGGAGCCGAGGAACGCGGGGACCTTCATCTTGGTGCAGACGTGGAAGAGGAGCGTGCCGAGGCCGGCGAAGAGCAGAGTGGTCTGGATGGAGAGCGGCAGGCCGTAGCCCTGCACGAGGATGGGGACGAGCACCGTCGCGCCGAACATGGCGAACATGTGCTGCAAGCCCAGCACCAGCATTCTGGGGGTGCCCAGCTGGCGGGCGTCATAGATGGCTTCGTGTCCGAGTTCTTTCTTCATGTGATTTTCCCTCTTTCTTCTGATTTTGATGTATGTTCTTATTTGACCAAACGACTCAGCGCCCCGCGCGGGCAAAAAAAGAGACCGGTAAAAAATTACCGGTCAAAGGAAGCAATAGCATTATCAACAAAAACGGTGCTGATAAAAATAGAAACACCAGCAGGAAGGAATTTCTTTTTGTACACATACTGCGTCATGGCTGTGTCCTCCCTCGTTTGTTTCTTTTGCAAATGATACAGGACGGGAGAGGAAAAAGCAAGATGGGATTTTAGCCAAGAAACACGAAAGACGTTTGCCTCTTTTGTGCAATACGGCAAAGAACAGACGACGCTTTGTGCCGCGCCCACGCATTGACGGCGTGCGGAAAAGCTGATATAATCCATAATGACAGAATATGTGAACGTTCGAGGGACACCATGAAGAAGAACGAAAAGAAGGAACAGACCGCTCTGCACCGCAATAACCCCAACGTCCTCGGCCTGCGCGCGGACGTGGTCGAGCAGCGCATCACCGATACGCTGGAGACGAACTATATGCCCTACGCGATGTCGGTCATCGTCTCGCGCGCCATTCCGGAGATCGACGGCTTCAAGCCCAGCCACCGCAAGCTCCTCTATACCATGTATAAGATGGGACTGCTGAACGGTGCGCGCACAAAGAGCGCGAACATTGTCGGCCAGACCATGCGGCTCAATCCCCACGGCGACGCCGCCATCTATGACACGATGGTTCGCCTTTCCAAGGGCTACGGTGCGCTGCTGCACCCGTTCGTGGACTCCAAGGGCAACTTCGGTAAGGTCTACTCGCGCGACATGGCGTGGGCGGCGAGCCGCTACACGGAGGCAAAGCTCTCCGCCATCTGCGCCGAGCTGTTCCGCGACATCGACTCCGATACCGTCGATTTCATCGACAACTACGACAACACCATGAAGGAGCCGGCGCTGCTGCCGACGACCTTCCCGAATATTCTTGTGAGCGCCAATCAGGGCATTGCCGTCGGCATGGCGAGCCAGCTGTGCGGCTTCAACCTCGGCGAAGTATGCGACACGACGATCGCCTACCTCAAGAATCCCGACTGCGACCTGACGGAGACGCTGCTTGCGCCCGATTTCCCGACCGGCGGCGAGGTCATCTGCGACGTCGACGCCCTGCGCGAAATTTACAGCACGGGCCGCGGCGGCGTGAAGGTCCGCGCCCGCTGGCGCTACGACAAAAAGGAAAACCTCATCGAGGTCTATGAGATCCCCTACACCACCACGACCGAGGCCATCATGGATAAGGTCGCCGAGCTGATCAAGGCGGGCAAGGTCCGCGAGATCACCGATATGCGCGACGAGACCGACCTCAACGGTCTCAAGCTGACCATCGACCTCAAGCGCGGCACCGATCCCGACAAGCTCATGCAGAAGCTGATGAAGTCCACGACGCTGCAGGATACCATGTCCTGCAACTTCAACGTGCTCATCGCCGGAATGCCGCGCGTGATGGGCGTGCGCGAGCTGCTCGACGAGTGGTGCGCGTGGCGCACGGAATGCGTCCGCCGCCGCGTCTACTTCGTCATGAGCAAAAAGAAGGACAAGCTGCACCTTTTGAAGGGTCTCAAGCGCATCCTGCTCGACATCGACAAGGCGATCAAGATCATCCGCGAGACGGAGGCCGAGGCCGACGTGGTGCCGAACCTGATGATCGGCTTCGGCATCGACCAGGTGCAGGCGGAGTATGTCGCGGAGATCAAGCTGCGCAACATCAACAAGGAATATATCCTCAAGCGCGTGGAGGAGACGAGCGCCCTGCAGGACGAGATCGAGGATCTGGAGGATATTCTCGCCCGCCCCGCGCGTGTGAAGAAGATCATCGTCACCGAGCTGGAGGACGTGCGCAAAAAGTACGCCGAGCCGCGCCGCACCGGCATCGTCTACGGCCACGAGGTCGAGGAATACACCGAGGAGACCACGGTGGACGATTACGCCGTGTCCGTGTTCCTCTCCCACGAGGGCTACTTCAAGAAGATCACGCCCGCCTCGCTGCGCATGAACGCGGAGCAGAAGTATAAGGAGGGCGACGCGCTCGCGCAGAGCTTTGAGACCTCCAACGCCGCCGAGGTGATGTTCTTCACCGACAAGTGTCAGGTCTACAAGACGCGCCTTTCGGACTTCGATGACACCAAGGCGTCCGCGCTCGGCGACTATCTGCCCGCAAAGCTCGGCATGGACGAGGGCGAGAGCGTCGTCTATATGGTGCTGCCCGGCGATTACCGCGGCTGGATGCTCTTCTTCTTTGAAAACGGCAAGGCCGCCAAGGTGGAGTTGTCCGCCTACCGGACGACCTCGAACCGCCGCAAGCTCACCGGCGCGTACTCGGATAAGTCTCCGCTGCGCACGGCGCTGTGTCTGCGCGAGGACTGCGAGCTGGCGGTCTACTCCACCGAGCCGCGCGTGCTGGTGTTCTCCACCGCGCTGCTGGGGAGCAAGACCACGCGCGCGACGCAGGGCGTCGCGGTGCTGACGCTCAAAAAGAAATTCACGCTCGACTACGCCTGTCCCGCCGAAGCGACCGGCATCGCCAACCTCGCCCGCTACCGCGCCCGCAGTCTCCCTGCGGTCGGCGCGCTCTTAAAGGCGGAGGACAGCGACGAAAAACAGATCTCCCTGATGGATTGAGAAAGGAAGTCATTGCTTGAAGCTGCTCAAACAGTATGTTTCCATCACGCTCGGCTGCGCGCTCATGGCGCTGGCCTTCGACTGGTTCTACGCGCCGAACGAGCTGACGCTCGGCGGCTTCACCGGTATCGCGCAGGTCATCAACTTCTTTGCGCCCGCGCTGCCGGTCGGCGTCACCGTCATCGTGCTCAACGCGCCGCTCTTCCTGATGAGCCTCAAGCGCTTTGGCAAGCGCTTTCTGGTGCGCTCATTCTTCGCCGTGGCGGTGAACTCGATCTTCATCGACCTCATCAACGCCGTCTATACCTTTCAGCCGATGGATAAGCTCCTCGGCTGCATTTACGGCGGCGTGCTCGTGGGCGTGTCGCTCGGCTGGCTGCTGCGCGAGGAGGCGACCACCGGCGGCACGGAGCTGGGCGCGTGGCTGCTGAAGGCGAAGATCCCGGGCCTCTCCATCGGCACGCTCTGCCTTGCCATCGACCTGACGATCATCGTGTTCTATGCCGCGGTGTTCCGCAGCCTGGAAAACGCGCTCTACGGTGGCATCGCCCTCTATATCTCCACCAAGGTGATGGATATGGTGGTCTACGGCGGCAGCGCCGCGAAGCTCGCCTACATCATATCCAACGAGCAGGAGAAAATCACGCACGAGCTGCTTGCACGCGATATGGGCGTCACCCGCCTGACCGCCGAGGGAGCCTATACGCACAACGACAAGCCCGTGCTGCTCTGCGCTGTCCGCCGCCGCGAGATCGTGGCGGTCAAGCGGCTGGTGAACGAGATCGACCCGACCGCCTTCTTCATCGTCTGCGACGCGCGCGAGGTGCTCGGCGAGGGCTTCGGCGAATATAAGCCAGACGGGCTGTAAGGACAAACCGCTCTCCCGCGCCGCCGCGTGGAGGGGGCAAGAAAAAGAAAGGAAGCAATGTCATGGACTTTACGAATGTGACAAAGGCGCTGACCGCGCGCGGCTTTAAGGTCTCGAGCTTTGAGACGGCGAAGGAGGCCGCCGAATACCTCAACACGCAGATCGACGGCGCGACCGTCGGCTTCGGCGGCAGCATCACGCTCGAGGAGTTGGGGCTGTACGCCCTGCTCAGCGGACACAACACGGTGTTCAGCCATTGGCATCTGCCGGAGGGCGTGGACGCCGCCGCGCTGCGTGCGCAGGCGGCGGGCAGCGAGCACTATCTGCTCTCCGCCAACGGCATCGCCGAGACGGGCGAGATCATCAACATCGACGGCGCGGGCAACCGTGTGGCTTCGGCGATCTACGGCCACAAAAAGGTCTGGATCGTCGCGGGCAAAAATAAGCTCGCGCCCACCTACGACGAGGCGCTCTGGCGCGCCCGCAACATCGCCGCGCCGAAGAACGCGCAGCGTCTCCACGCAAAGACGCCCTGCGCCGTCAGGGCGGATCATTGCTACGACTGCAAGAGTCCAGGCCGCATCTGCCGTGCGCTCACCGTGCTCTGGGGCGCGATGATGGGCAGCGATATGGAGGTCGTGCTCGTGAACGAGGACCTCGGCTACTAAAAGCAGCGGGGAGGGAGCGCCGTGAAAAAGAGGATACTGCTTCTTGCCGCGGCGTTGTGCCTGCTTTGCTCCGGCTGCGGCGGCGGGCTGCTCGAGCGCGAGTGGTCGTCGGTCACGCCGCACAGCGCCGGCTACTGGGAAAACGGCGATAAGGACACTCTGCGCGCCGACAGCTATCAGGATGCGGTGAACGCGATTTTGATGCTGGTCGCAAATCACGCGGAGCGCGGCGTGGTGCGCTGCTATTTCGGCAGCGACGCGGAATACGCCGAGCTGGCCGCGGAGGCCTGCAACGAGGTGCAGCAGGAAACGGACCTCGGCGCGTATCTGCTCGATTACATAACCTATGCCGGCACGGACGAGCGCGGCTTCTACGAGCTTACGCTCAGCTTCGGCTACCGCCGCACGGCGGAGGAGCAGGAGAGCATCATCAACGCCACCAGCACCGAGGCGATCCCCGACCTGCTGCGCGCCGCGGCGGAGGAGGGTGCGGACCGTCTGGTGGTGCGCGTGAGCTACCTTTCCACCGACCGCGCGGGCGTGGAGCAGATGGTCCGCGACGTGCAGGAGGAGAAGGACGGCGGAAGAGACGCCGGTATGCTCGCCGCGCCGTGGCAGGTCAGCTTTTATCCGGACACGGACGAGCCGGGCATCGTGGAAATTTTGCTGAAATAAAAGAGGGAGAAGCAGCTATGTGGAGCATGATCTGGCCGATCGCGCTGGTGGTCGGTGTCAACGTGTTTTATCACATCACAACAAAGTCCACGCCGGAGGGCGTGAACGCCTTTGCCTCGCTCACCATCACCTATCTCGTGGGCGCGGCCTTTTCGGTCGCGGCGTTCTATCTGATGGGGAACCGTGATTTTATCGGCGAGCTGGGCAAAACAAACTGGACGGCGTGGGCGCTCGGCGCCATCATCGTCGGACTGGAATTCGGCACTATCTGCGTGTATCGCGCGGGCTGGAAGATCAGCGTCGCCTCGCTCGTGATGAACATTGCGCTGGCCTGCGTGCTGCTCGCGGTCGGTCTGCTGGTCTATCACGAGACGGTCTCGCTGCGTCAGGGCCTCGGCGTTCTCGTCTGCCTTGCGGGCATCTATCTCGTGGGCGCGTAACACGGGACGCACGGAATTACATAAGAAAAGGACGGCGTAAGCCGTCCTTTTTTACGCTTATTTGGATACCGTCAGCCAGTCGTCGAGCACGAGGCCGGGGTTGTGCTTGGCGAGGAAACCGACGCTCCATTCGCCGCCGAAGGCGATGAGCTTGCGGCCCTTGAAATCCTCGAGCAGCTTCGAGCCGGTGCAGAACATCAGGTCTTTGGGGTCGCCGGGACATTCCGCGATGAGCCGCAGATGCTCGTAGGGCAGCGCGCTCATGCGCAGCTCCACGCCGTACTCGCTTTTCATGCGGTACTCAAACACGTCGAATTGCAGCGTACCGACCACGCCGACCACGACGTCCTCGAAGCCGGAGTCCGGCATTTTGAAGATCTGGATGGCGCCCTCCTGCGCGATCTGCTCGATGCCCTTGACGAACTGCTTGCGCTTCATCGTGTCCTTGGGGCTGACCGACATGAAGTGCTCCGGCTCGAAGGTCGGGATGCCGCCGAAGCGGAACTTCTTGCCCGGCACGGTGATGGTGTCGCCGATGGAGAAGATGCCGGGATCGAACACACCGATGATGTCGCCGGCATAGGCCTCCTGCACGATCTCACGCTCGCTCGCCATCATGGTCTGCGGCTGAGAAAGGCGCATCTTCTTGTTGCCCTGCACATGGTAATACTCCGCGTCGCGCTCGAACTTGCCCGAGCAGATGCGCATGAAGGCAAGGCGGTCGCGATGCGCCTTGTTCATGTTCGCCTGGATCTTGAACACGAAAGCGGAGAAGTCGGGGGAGAACGCGTCGATCACGCCCGCGTCGCTCTCGCGCGAGAGGGGCGCGGTGGTCATGCGCAGAAAGCCCTCCAGGAATGGCTCCACGCCGAAGTTCGTCAGCGCACTGCCGAAGAACACGGGCGAGAGCGTGCCGTTTCGCACGGCGTCGAGGTCGAACTCGCGCCCCGCGCCGAGCAGCTCGATCTCGTCGGCGAGGTTGTCGCGCCGCTTCTGCCCAATGAGATCGACCAGCGCGGGATCGTCCAGCGCGATCTCGGTCACGCCGGCCTTCTTCGCGTGGCCTGCGTCGGTGAAGTGGATGATGCACTGCTTCTCGCGGTCGTAAACGCCCTGAAATTCCTTGCCGCAGCCGATGGGCCAGTTGACGGCGTAGGTGTCGATGCCAAGCTCGCGCTCGACCTCCTCGCACAGCTCGAGCGGGTCGCGCGTTTCGCGATCCATCTTGTTGATGAAGGTGAAGATGGGGATGTGGCGCAGGGCGCAAACGCGGAACAGCTTGCGCGTCTGCGGCTCGACGCCCTTCGCGCCGTCGATGACCATGACCGCGCTGTCCGCCGCCATGAGCGTGCGGTAGGTATCCTCGGAGAAGTCCTGATGGCCCGGAGTGTCGAGAATGTTGATGCAGTAGCCGCCGTGCTGGAACTGCATGACGGAGGAGGTCACGGAAATGCCGCGCTGCTTTTCGATCTCCATCCAGTCGGAGGTCGCTGCGCGGGCGCGCTTGCCCTTGACCTCGCCGGCCCTGTCTCTTATACACATCTCCG
>ENA-OYYK01001452-OYYK01001452.1-human-gut-metagenome-genome-assembly--contig:-NODE-1452-length-11623-cov-5.478994_pt1 | contig 11623 bp, 10 predicted proteins | sample MGYA00243247_ERZ653443 | MGnify/ENA primary metagenome ERZ653443 (study PRJEB26926, sample SAMN06165010) | human gut metagenome | biome: ENVO:00009003; feature: ENVO:2100002; material: ENVO:00002003... | reverse complement strand
GTATAAAATTAAAAAAATATGGGTATTTAAGGACGCATAAAGGTATGTTATAATCAGATTATCAAAAAGGCAAGCGGATATATTTAAGAAAAGGAGAGAGGAATATGGCAAAAAGGAATATTTTCCGTGGTCTTGCGGCTGTGCTTGCACTTGGTATGTGTATGACAGGACTTGCTGGATGCGGAAACGAAAAAAGGGCGGATGGAAAAACGGAGATTGAAGTGGTTTCCTACAAACCAGAAGCAGTTAAGGCATTTGAAAAAATTGAAAAGCGGTTCAATGAAACACATGATGACATTCATTTGACGATTTCATCTCCAAATGAAGCAATGACCATTTTAAAGACACGTTTTATCCGGGAGGATTATCCGGATATCATCGCAATCGGAGGAGACATCAACTATTCCAACTTTTTAGATGCAGATCTGTTTGATGATATTTCCGATCTGGATGAAGTCCAGACCATAAAACAGGCATATCTGGATATGGATAAGGAACTGGAGTTTATTCCAAAGGATGGCACGTATGCACTTCCATATGTGGCAAACGCGGCAGGAATTTTATATAACAAAGATCTGTTTGAGGAAAATGGGTGGAAGGTGCCGGACACCTGGCAGGAATTTACCACACTGTGTGATGAAATAAAACAGAGCGGAACACTTCCGCTGTATCTGGGATTTAAAGATACCTGGACCTGTCTGGCTCCGTGGAATGCGCTGGCAGTCGGACTTACCGATTCGGACACCTGCAATCAGGTAAATATGGGAAATACCACATTTTCCGATACGTATGGACCGGTAGCAGAAAAGATGCGTGCGCTTTTGGATTACGCCGAAAAAAATCCGTATGCATACGGTTATAACGATGCTTGTACAGCATTTGCCCGCGGGGAATCTGCCATGTATCCGATCGGAAGCTATGCGATCCCGCAGATCAAATCGGTCAATCCGGATATGAATATCGGCTCTTTTACATTTCCTGCAAATGATGAGGAATCAGACAATGTATTAAATTCAGGAATTGATTTACAGTTTTCTGTGATGAAAGCATGCAAAAACAAAGAAGCAGCATATGAAGTTTTAAAATATCTGTATGACGATGAGACCATTCAGATTTATCTGGATGATCAGGGCGGAATCGCCTGCAAGGATGGGGATTTTGCAATTCCGGAAACACTTAAGGATATGCGTCCTTACATTGAAAATAACCGCATGGCAGATTATCAGGATCACCATTATCCGAGTGAGATGAGTGTGGATGCCATGATCCAGACGTTCCTGCTGGATACAAGCGACAATGCACAGGAAAAGTTTTTGAAAAAATTTGATTCCGACTGGAAGCGCTATAACCGGGATCTGATTCGGAAAGTACAGGATTATCAGAAAGAACAGGAGGATGCACAATGAAAAAGAAAATGTCAAACAGGGACAAAACATTCTGGGCGGTTGTTATACCGGTTGTGATCTTATTTTTTGCATTCAATACACTTCCAATGATCAAAGGTGTGATTTACAGCTTTACCAATTATAAAGGATACGGAACGTACGATTATGTCGGGTTCCGGAACTATGCAGATCTGTTTACGGATTCCCGCGTGGGAAAAAGCTATGTGTTTACGTTTAAATATGCACTGGCAGGAACGATACTGGTAAATGTGCTGAGTCTGATCATGGCAGTTGGATTAAACAGTGCAATCCGTTTTAAAAGTGCACTGCGCGGTATTTATTTTGTACCGAATATTTTAGGTGGACTTGTCATCGGCTATATTTTCAGTTTTATTTTTACTTATATTCTCCCAACGGTGGGAAATGTGTTCCACATTGGATTTTTACAGAACAGTATTCTTGCAAGTGAAAAATACGCATGGATTGGTGTGCTGATTGTTGGTGTATGGCAGGCAGTTGCCATGAATACCATTATTTATATTTCCGGTCTGCAGACTGTCCCGGAGGAAGTTTATGAGGCGAGTATGCTGGATGGAGCAAGTAAATGGAAACAGTTCTGGAAAGTAACATTTCCACTGGTTATGCCGTTTGTAACAATCAATCTGGTATTGAGCACAAAGAATTTTCTCATGGTATTCGACCAGATCATGTCCTTAACCAAGGGAGGTCCGGCACAGAGCACCGAATCGATCTCTTACCTGATTTATAAAAATGGTATGGATGGCGGACAGTTTGGATTCCAGAGTGCAAATGCAGTCATTTTCTTTATTGTGATTGTGGCAATTTCAGTTTTCCAGATGACAGTCATGAATAAGAAGGAGGAGCAGTTATGATGAAAGAAAAACAGAAAACAAACTGGGTACTTACGATTGTTCTGATTTTGGGGACGGTTACCGTATTTTTTCCACTGTATATGGCAGTGATCATTGCATTTAAGAAACCAAGTGAGATGACAAACGATGTGGCGGGGGCACTTTCTTTCCCGAAACAGTGGAGTTTTGAAAACTTCCGTCAGGCAATGGAAGTGACCGATTTCTGGCACTCTCTTGGAAACAGTTTACTGATCACTCTGGTAACGATCGTGCTGGCGATTCTGATCCACTCGATTGCAGGCTATGTGATCGGGCGGGGCATGGCAAGAAGAAAAAGTTTCCGTTTTATCTATCTGTATATTGTCAGTGGTATGTTTGTTCCATTTTCCATCTTAATGATGCCTCTGGTAAAACAGACGGCACACATGGGACTTGGAAACCGTGCCGGTGTCATCGTGTTGTATCTGGTATTTTACATGCCAATGAATGTCCTGCTTTACAGTGGATATTTAAAAAATATTCCGGTAGCATTGGAGGAGGCTGCAGATATCGATGGCGCAAGCACCTGGACAACTTATTGGAAAGTCGTTTTTCCGATGATGAAACCGATGCATGCAACGGTTGCGATCCTGACAGCCCTTGGAACATGGAACGATGTTATGACACCGCTTGTGATCATGTCCGGAACCGGACAGAATACGCTGCCGCTTGCACAGCTTAACTTCCAGACACAGTTTGGAACCAATTACAATCTGGCGTTTGCCTCCTATATTCTGGCACTGATCCCGATCCTGATCTTTTATATGATCTGTCAGAAACAGATTTTGAATGGTGTGGCAAACGGTGCAGTCAAAGGATAAAAAATAAAACGAGGTGGCTTCTATGGCAATTATATACAATCCAAATAAAAAAATCTTTACCCTGCATACAGCGCATACAACCTATCAGATGCAGGTCGACACACTGGGATATCTGCTGCATCTGTACTACGGAGAAAAAACAAACAGTTCCATGGATTATGTCTTAACCTATGCAGACCGCGGATTTTCCGGAAATCCTTATGCAGCGGGCATGGACCGCACCTATTCGCTGGATGCGCTGCCACAGGAATATCCGTCCCTTGGCACCGGAGATTACCGCAATATTGCGCTGAATATCAAAAATGAAAAAGGGGTGGAAAGTGCAGATCTGCTTTTTAAGAGCTATGAGATCCGAAGCGGCAAGTATCAGTTACAGGGACTTCCGGCTGTCTGGGCAGATGAAAACGAAGCACAGACACTGGAAATAGTCCTTGCAGATGAAAACGCACAGGTTGAAGTGCATCTGCTGTATGGCGTTTTAGAAGAAACCGATATCATTACAAGGAGTGTCCGGATTAAAAATATGGGAACCGGACAGATTACGATCGAAAAGGCAGCGGCAGCCTGTCTGGATTTTGTACAGGGAGAGTTTGATGTCCTGCGGTTTTATGGAAAGCATGCCATGGAGCGCAATCTGGAGCGAACCCCGCTGGGACATGGAACGATTGCGTTTGGCAGCCGCAGGGGAACGTCCAGCCATCAGTATAATCCGGCAGTGATTCTGGCAGAAAAAGGGACAACAGAGACGGCAGGCAGCTGCTATGGCATGCTGTTTGTATACAGCGGCAATTTCTCCTGTGAGGCGGAAAAAGACCAGTTCAACCAGACGCGCCTGCTTCTTGGATTAAATGAAGAACTGTTTTCCTACCCGCTCGCGGCTGGAGAAACCTTTACGGTGCCGGAAGTCATTTTATCCTATTCGGCAGATGGATTGTCTGCATTGTCGCAGCAGTATCATAACTGCATCCGCAATCATGTGTGCCGCAGCAAATATGTCCATATGCAGCGTCCGGTGCTGATCAACAGCTGGGAGGCAGCCTATTTCGATTTTACGGGAGATACGATTGTGGATCTGGCAAAAGAAGCCGCTTCCCTTGGAATTGATATGGTAGTGATGGATGACGGTTGGTTCGGGAAAAGAAATGATGACAATTCTTCCCTTGGGGACTGGCAGGTCAACGAAAAGAAACTGGGGGGCAGTCTGGCAGAACTTATTAGCCGCGTGCATGAGCAGGGCGTGAAATTTGGCATCTGGATTGAGCCGGAGATGGTCAATGAAGACAGTGATCTGTACCGGGCGCATCCGGACTGGGCGATCCGGATTCCGGGGAAAAAGCCGGTGCGCTCGAGAAACCAGCTACTGCTTGATTTTTCCAGAAAAGAAGTGCGCGACTGTGTATTTGACCAGATCTGTGCCGTGCTCGATCAGGGAAAAATTGATTATGTCAAGTGGGATATGAACCGCAGCATGGCAGATGTCTATGCTGGAAATCTTTCCTATGATTATGTACTTGGTGTTTATGATTTCCTCGAACGTCTGACGAACCGTTACCCGGATTTGCTGCTGGAAGGATGCAGCGGCGGAGGTGGCAGATTTGATGCAGGAATGCTTTATTATTCTCCGCAGATCTGGTGCAGCGACAATACCGATGCGATCAACCGCACAAGAATCCAGTACGGAACTTCGTTTTTCTATCCGGTTTCCGCGATGGGGGCGCATGTTTCGGCGGTGCCAAATCACCAGACCGGACGGGTGACAAGTTTCCATACCCGTGGGGTGACGGCGATGGCGGGAACTTTCGGTTACGAATTAAACCCGGCGCTTTTATCGGATGAGGAAAAACAGCAGATCCGGGAGCAGATCAAAACGTACAAGAAGTATGAAACGCTCATTAACGAGGGAACGTACTGGCGGCTGTCGGATCCGTTTACGGATGAAATTGCGGCATGGATGTCCGTCTCAGAGCAACAGGATCATGCACTGGTAAGCGTAGTGCGTCTTATGGCAGAGGCAAATCAGGCGACCGTTTATGTCCGCCTGCGTGGGTTAAAACCGGATGCCGTGTATCTGGAAGAACAAAGCGGCAGGCAGTATTCCGGTGCAGCATTGATGCATGCGGGAATTCCGCTTCCGCCGTTTACCAGAGAATATGAGGCATATCAGTTTGCTTTTACAGAACTGAAAGAGGCTGGAACATTATATGAAAAAGTGCAGAAATGGCGTGACGGGAATGTCAAAAATCGAGTGGTCATCAGCCTTTACGGTGGCTCCGGTTCCGGAAAAACAACACTTGCAACGGCATTGCAGCAGTACTTTTTAAATGACGGAACGGGTTGTTATCTGCTCTCGGGCGATGATTATCCACACCGGATTCCAAAACGCAATGATGAAGAACGGATGCGTGTGTATAAAGAAACCGGGGAAGACGGACTGCGTGGATATCTCGGAACAAAGAAAGAGATTGACTTCGACCGGATCAATGAAGTGCTTGCGGCATTTCATGAGGGAAAAGATACGATCACATTGCGGCATATGGGACGGGAAGATGGCGAGATCTCATCGGAAGAAACCGATTTTTCCGGAATATCCGTATTACTTCTGGAGTGGACACACGGAGGCAGTGATGATTTACATGGTGTGGATCTGCCCGTCTTCCTGGAAAGTTCCCCGGAGGAGACAAAGGAGCGGCGCATCCGCAGAAACCGCGATGAGAATGCCGCAAGCCCGTTTATCTGCCGCGTGGTAGAGCTGGAACAGGAAAAACTTGAAGTGCAGCGCAAAAATGCAGGATTAATCGTGGGAAAGGACGGAAGAGTTTATGAACCATAAACCGATGCTCAATGCATATCCCGACAGCCTTGGAGGAAATCTGGGAGATATTGTAACATTGCTAAAAACTGAGGCAATGCAGGATGTATTTTCTTCCTTTTACATTCTGCCGAGTCTGTATCATTCCGATCTCGACCGGGGATTTTCCGTGATCGACTATGACCTGAATGAGCAGCTTGCCAACCGGGAAGACCTTGACCAGTTAAAGAATATGGGGATTGACCTGAAACTGGATTTTATTTTAAACCATGCTTCCGCACAGTCCCCACAGTTTCAGGATCTTGTGGAAAAAGGGGAGGCTTCTGCGTACCGCGATTTTTTCATCGACTGGAACCGCTTCTGGGAAGGGCATGGAACCATGACGGAGGAAGGCTATATCCAGCCGGAGGAAAGCTGCCTGAAGCAGATGTTTTTCCGCAAACCCGGGCTGCCGATCCTGATGGTGGAATTTCCGGATGGAAAAAAGGTGCCGTACTGGAATACCTTTTATCAGGAAGTGCATGGCAGACACTATCTTGGACAGATGGATGTAAACATCCAGTCGCCAAAGGTGTGGGAGTTTTATCGTGAAACACTGGAGAAAATAGCTTCTTACGGAGCGGCGATCGTGCGGCTGGATGCCTTTGCCTATGCGCCGAAGACACCGGGAAAGAAAAACTTCCTCAATGATCCGGAGACATGGGAACTTTTACAGAAGATTCATGCGCTGGCAGAACCTTTGGGACTTACGCTTTTGCCGGAGATCCACGCAGCGTATGACGAAAAAATATACCAGACGCTTGCAGAAAAAGGCTATGCGACCTACGACTTTTTCCTGCCGGGACTGGTCATTGATGCGATTGAGAACAGGCGCGGAACATACCTTGCGGCATGGGCGAAGGAAATTGTGGAAAAGAAGATCTCCACGGTCAACATGCTTGGCTGTCACGACGGTATCCCGCTTCTGGATTTAAAGGGACTGCTTCCAAAAGAGGAGATCCAGTCGTTAATTGACCGGATTGTATCCCGTGGGGGCATGGTCAAAAATTTACATGGACAAAAGAATCTGTATTATCAGGTAAATGCCACGTACTACAGTGCATTGGGAGAGTCGGATGAAAAAATGCTTCTGGCGCGGGCCATCCAGATGTTTATGCCGGGCAAACCGCAGATCTGGTATCTGGATCTGTTTGCCGGAAAAAATGACCATGAAGCGGTGCAGCGTGCAGGGGAATCCGGACATAAGGAAATCAATCGGACAAATATTTCCGTTGATCAGATCGCGGAAGGACTGAAAAAAGATGTGGTTCAAAAACAGCTTGCGCTAATCCGTATGAGAAATACCCATAAGGCATTTTCGGAAGGTGCAGAGGTGACAATCTCCGGAGAGGAGAGTTCTCTGGAAATCCGCTGGGAATATGACGGGGCATATGCCGAATTGCATGTAAATTTTGAAGAGGGGACTTATACAATAGAAAGTAATTGAGAACAGAACGATATTACATGTAAAAAATAACATGAAAGCAAGAAGGAGATGCAGGAATACCGGTATCTCCTTCTTATGGGTTTAAATCCATAAGCTCATTGCCATGTTCCCGTAACCATTTGCGGGAAACCTTATAGTCTGGAAGCACACGCTCCACCTGTGCCCAGAAGCGTGGTGAATGGTTCATCTCCAGCCGGTGGCACAGCTCATGGACAACCACGTAATCCAGCACTTCCGGCGGTGCTTTCATCAGCAGGCAGTTAAAGTTAAGATTGCCCTTTGCACTGCAGCTTCCCCAGCGTGTACGCTGGTTTCGTATGGTGATCCTGCCATAGGTCACGCCGACAACCGGGGCATAAAACCGTACCCGTTCCGGAATTACGCGCAGTGCTTCATCTGCAAGCACCTGCAATTCCCCGGGAGTTAAAGGTGCGGCTTTCGGGCGTGCAGCTTCCAATTTTTGTTTTTGTTCCATTTCCCGGAGATGGGCATACAGCCAGTCTGATTTTTCATCGACAAATTTACGGATCTGCCAGTCTGCCATCCAGTAAGGTGCCCTTACCAGAACCGATAAATCCGGACGGATTTCCAGTGCAACGGTTTTTCTTTTGCTTCGGATTATTCGAATCTGTGCTTTTTCCATTTCATTTCCATTTCCAACAATATATGTAAAACAGATGTTTTGTGTTATGTCATCATTGTACCATCATTTTATTGGAATGCAAAGGGGACAAACCAGGGGGGAATTTCTGAGTGTGGAAAAAGATAAAATTTGCATATTTTCGACAGAAACATTGCAGTGGGAGGAAAAAAGGCGTATGATAAAGCGAGTATTTTAAAGCGGAATAAAGAAAGGAACAGAGAAAATGGAAGGACGAAAAAAAATGGAAGAGTTTTACCGAAAACTGAAGGTAGGAACGAAGTTGAAGTATGCATTTACTACAGTCATTGTAACGCTTGCTATTGCTGTGGTTGTTTCGCTTGTTTCCATTGTAAAGATGAATGTGGATACTTATAAGTTTTACAAGGAAGCATATGCAAACAGCACATTGCAGATGGAAATCCGTAAAGATATACAGCTTGTGGGAAAATATATTTTGTGGTCGATGACAACCGATGATGCAAGTTCCACACAGAGTTATTCTAATTTGGCACAGAAGTATGCAGATCAGGTTGGAAAAAATGTTACCGCACTGGAGAAGTCTTATAATGATAAAAAGAAAGTTGCGGAATTAAAAGATGCGATAGAAGAACTGAAAAAACAGCGGGCAGCGGTCGTGGAACTGGCGAAGCGGAATAAAAATGACGAAGCTCTGGCACTGTTTAATTCCGATTATAATGATGCAACAGAGAAAATTCAGGATATATTGGTTGATATCGGAAAAGTGGCATCCGCGGAGGCAAAGAGTCAGTATACATCTGCCAGGGTAACGGGACTTGTGAGCATTATTCTGATGATTCTCATAGGAGCAGGAACAGTGGCTTTCTCCACTGTCATCCGGACCACCATTACCGGAATTATGCTAAAGCCAATTCAGGAACTGGAAAGTGCAGCTGAGAAACTGAAAGCAGGACAGCTTGATGTGGAAATAAATTATGAATCTCCAGACGAACTCGGAAAACTTGCCGGTAATTTCCGGCAGGCATGCAAAACTCTGGAGGTGATTGTGCAGGATACCAGTTATCTTCTGGGAGAAATGGCAGAAGGAAATTTCAATGTATCCAGTAATAATCCACAGATTTATATTGGAAATTTCAGACAGCAGTATGAGTCCATAAGCAAATTAAAACATGAACTGAGTGATACCCTGACACAGATTAATGAAGCATCCGAGCAGGTTGCATCCGGTTCCGGGCAGCTGGCAGGCGGGGCACAGGCTTTGGCAGAAGGTGCCACCGATCAGGCAGGTGCAGTAGAAGAACTGACAGCAACGGTAGAGAGTGTCAGCGGAATTGCAGAATCCAGCGCAGAGAGCGCTTCCGGGGCTTACCAGATGGTACGCACTGCCGTAGAACAGGCAGATCAAAGCAGAGAAGAATTACAGGCATTGACCAATGCCATGGAGCGGATCAGCAGTACCTCACAGGAAATCCAAAACATCATCGGTTCCATCGAGGAGATTGCAAGTCAGACCAACCTGTTGTCCCTGAATGCTTCCATTGAGGCAGCACGTGCCGGGGAAGCCGGAAAAGGTTTTGCGGTTGTGGCAGATCAGATCGGAAAACTGGCGGGTGACAGTGCACAGGCGGCAGTCAATACTCGCGATCTGATTGAAAAATCTCTGCAGGAAATTGAAAACGGAAACCAGATTACAGAAAAGACGGTTGCTGCATTAAATAAGATTCTTGAATCCATGAATGATTTTGCGAATGCGGCAAAGGGCGCCAGCGAGAGTTCTACCGAGCAGGCAGATATGTTAAAGCAGATCGAGCAGGGAATCGAGCAGATTTCCAGTGTCGTACAGAGCAACTCCGCAGCTGCGGAAGAGACTTCTGCAACAAGCCAGGAGCTTTCCGCACAGTCGGAAGGACTGAAAAATCTGGTTGGCAGGTTTAAGCTGGCAGAGTAGGAGAACATAATAAAAAGGAATCCTGTCCGGAAAGATATCCGGACAGGGTTCCTTTTTTTGTAACCTTTCCGATTTTTCGTTTGTATTATTAGTGAAAGGCCTTTGGAAATGAAACATAAAGGAGCGGCTCATGAGACAATCCGTATAGGGTAAACGCATTTTTCCGGGTGGTCAGAATTCCTTCGTCCCGCATTTTGCCAAGCTCTTTGGAAAGCGCACTGCGGTCGACATTCAGATAGTCCGCCAGCCCCTGCCGGTCAAACGGAATCTTAAAATGATTGCTGCCGGCTTTTGCCGCCTGGTTTGACAGATAGACAAGCAGCCGCCCGCGGATCGTTTTCGGGGTTGTACAGAAAATCCGCTGGGAGAGCGCGAGATTTTTGCGCAGGGAGATCTGTAGCAGATTCCGGATAAATTTTGGCTGCCAGGTGCTTGCGGGATGCGGCGTGTGGACGAGAATATCCAGATTCCAGAATAGAATATCGGTCTGGTGGGCAGCAACCGCATCGACCATCAGTGTTTCGCGGGAAAATGCATAAGTTTCCCCGAAAACCTGTCCGGCACCGATGTTGCTCAAAATGCTTTTGCTGCCCCACAGGTCGAGATTTTCAATATTAACGCTTCCGGACAGCACCAGCCCGATCTCGTGCGTGGTGCATCCGGCAGACAAAATCACTTCATTTTTTTCAAAATGTTTCTGGCGCATACCGCCCAGAGCGAGCATTTCTTTATATTCTGATTCTTCCATGCCAAGGCACAGGGGATTTTTTAAATAGATCATGGGTTTCTCCTGATGTTATTTGATAAAATAAGTATATGCAAATTTGTGTCACAGGGCAAGAAAAAGTGAACCGCCCAATGGAGATTCTATTGTGAAAAATGAGGATGGAATGTATACATATACCGTGTATAGTCCTGTGAACATGAAATAAGAACAATAAATAATAATGAAAATTATAAAGAAAATAATACAACTTTTATATTGATTCTTGGCTTGCTACTGCATATAATATAAGTGAAATTAAACAATGGAGGTGTCTGTTATGGCAATTGCATCTGATTTTTTACAGAGTCTTGTTCCAATTTCACAATTTAACAAAGGGCAGGCTGCAAAGATATTTGATAGACTTCGTTCCGAAAAAGAACTGATTGTTTTAAAAAATAACCAGCCTTCTGCAATTATTCTGTCACCCGAAGAGTATACAAGATTAACGGAGATTGAGGAAGATTATTTTCTTTTGTTGGAAGCAAATAAACGTTTGGATGATAACGGGAATAAAGAGACCGTTTCATATGATTCAGTGATGAAACATTTGGGCATCGGTGAAGCAGAACTTTTGGAAGCGGAGGATGCAGATATCGAATGATATGGAGTATTGAGTTTTTAGAGGAAGCGGAAAAGGATATGAAAAAACTTGACCATTCAGCTCAGATACAGGTGTTAAAAGGAATTAAAAAAGTCAGCCAGAATCCGTTGTCAGTGAGGGAAGGTGGATATGGGAAACCATTGGGTAATAAAAGTGGAACAAACCTTACCAATTTTATGAAGATAAAGTTCAGAGATTTGGGGATACGGGTTGTCTATAAGCTGTCTCTTATACACATCTGACGCTGCCGACGCACTCTAGGGTGTAGATCTCG
>ENA-OYYK01001449-OYYK01001449.1-human-gut-metagenome-genome-assembly--contig:-NODE-1449-length-11650-cov-10.083312_pt1 | contig 11650 bp, 10 predicted proteins | sample MGYA00243247_ERZ653443 | MGnify/ENA primary metagenome ERZ653443 (study PRJEB26926, sample SAMN06165010) | human gut metagenome | biome: ENVO:00009003; feature: ENVO:2100002; material: ENVO:00002003... | reverse complement strand
GGCAGCGTCAGATGTGTATAAGAGACAGTTTTAATTGTGTATCAAAAGAATAACATTTTTATTTTATGATATAAAATAAATCGTCTCGCAAGATAAGTAAATTTATCTTGCGAGACGATTTCAATATAAGATATATATTATTTCTTTTCCAAACAAATGTTAACCGCATTCATTCCTTTTATTCCACGCTCAAGATCAAACGTAACAACATTCCCTTCTTTGATCTCCGTAACAACGTTATTCACATGGAAGAAATATTTTTCAACTCCGGAAAGATCTTTGATAAACCCAAATCCTCTGGACTCATTAAAAAACTCAACTCTTCCTCTCAGAATAACCGGCTCTTCATCCTCCTTCTTAGGAGTGGCAATCATTATTTCTTCTAAATTAATCTCTCTCTTCTTAACATTCTCCTCAGGGGGAGTCGAGGAAATCATTCCGTATTCATCCACATAAGCAATCATATCGTCAATGCTGCTTTTATTGGTTTTCCGGTTCTCTTTCCGCTTTAATTTTTCTTCTCGCTTAGCAAGTCTTTTCTTTTCATTTTCGCGTTTTCCCACTGTCATGGATTTTGCCATAGAACTTATATTATATTAATAGATATATAATTACTGAATAAATAATAAACTTAGAAGCAACCTCAAATTGCAAGTTCTGCCCTACTGAGTTTCTTTCCTGTCAACTTCTGAATATCGTTGACCAACTTACGTTCTTCCTGTGAGCAAAAGCTCAGTGCCGTTCCTGAATTTCCGGCTCTACCTGTACGCCCAATACGATGTACATAAGTTTCGGGAACATCAGGAAGGTCGTAGTTAATAACCAATGGCAATTCATTGATGTCAATACCTCTAGCGGCAATATCAGTAGCTATCATGACACGTATCTTGCCTGATTTAAAGTTTTCCAATGCTGACTGTCGTGCATTTTGGCTTTTGTTTCCATGAATGGCTTGGCTGCCAATGCCGGCTTTGCCCAACACTCGAACTATTCTGTCTGCATTGTGCTTAGTACGTGAAAAGACAAGTACCGACTGTCCTTGGGTTTTATGCAAAATAGAAATTAGTAATTTACTTTTCTCTTTCTTTTCTACAAAGTAAACAGTCTGTTCGATTGCATCTACCGTAGATGATTTAGGAGTTATACTAATCTTCACCGGCTGCTTCAGCAAAGAGTTTGTAAGAGAAATAATTGTATCAGGCATAGTAGCTGAAAACAATAAAGTTTGTTTCTCTTTAGGAAGTTTTGGCAACAAACGTTTGATATCATGGATAAAACCCATATCAAGCATACGATCTGCCTCATCCAATACGAAATGCTGTATATTATTCAAACGAACATATCCTTGATTCATTAAATCCAGCAGCCTACCCGGAGTAGCAACCAAGATGTCCACTCCTTTATGCAACATATTTACTTGTGTACGTTGGTTTACTCCACCAAAGATTACTCCATGCCGGACCTGAGTATATTTAGCATAGTCATCTATACACTCGCTAATCTGTAATGCCAGTTCACGAGTAGGTGTTAATATTAAAGCCTTAATACTGTTATTTAAGCTTTTATCAGCTTGTAGCTGTTGAATGATGGGAATGGCAAATGCCGCAGTTTTTCCTGTTCCAGTCTGCGCACAGCCTAATATATCTTTTCCTACTAATAGTGCAGGAATTGCTTTTGCTTGTATAGGAGTAGGATTGACATATCCTTTTTCTTCAATTGCTTTTAAAATCGATTCGGTTATATTTAAATCTTTAAATGTCATAAATGTTGTTTTTGAGTATGCTAAAAACATTAGCATGAGTATAATCTGAGCACGCTTCACTCAAGTGGCTCATACAAAAGTCTTATAAATCTTTGTAGAATGAAAGGTGCAGGTGGTGGAACGGAACGCTTCCGTTAAAATGAAAAAGACAGAAATTATTTTGAGAGGCAGAAAATCAAGTTTCCTGCCTCTATCTTATTAGTATCTTCTAGAGTTATTATAACCGCTACGAGGTCTGCCGTTTGACGGTCTTTCTTCACGAGGACGTGCAACGCTTACAGAAATAACTTTATTGTCATACTCTACACCGTTTAACTCGTCAATAGCTTTTTGCCCTTCTGTATCATTGTTCATTTCAACAAAAGCAAATCCCCTGGATCTACCGGTTTCTCTATCGAAAATAACTTTAGCTGAAGAAACTTCTCCAAACTCTGCAAATAAATTTGTCAAGTCAGCATTATTAATGCCATAACTTAAACCTGAAATGTAAATGTTCATTCTAAAAATGTTATAAAATAAATAATAAATTGGAGTGAGGAGGATAATTAAAGAAGAGGACTGCTTACTAATAATATATTAAAAGAAGAACTATACGATAATGATTCGTAACTCAAACTCTGGGACAAAGGTAGTATAATAAACTTGATAAATACATTTCTACTTATTTTTTTTCATAAGAAAGACGATAATTATCATTTATTAAGCAGGAGCAGCAATTCAAAACAGTTGCTTTTTACTCATTTACATCCTTAAAACAGCTAAGAAAAAGGAAAATATGAACACAAGCAGTCTATATATGGATAGCATCCTTTTGTAATAAGCCACTAACTTTGCACAAATTATTGGTGATTATTATGAAAAAGCTACTATTCATTTTTTCCTTTCTCTGTTTGTCGGCTGCCCAAGTATATGCCCAAAAGACTCTGACACTGAAAGATTGTCTCGAGATAGGCATCGAGAATAATCTGTCATTGGAAAGCAAGCGTAAGGATATGCAAAAAAGTAAATATGGAATTTCTGAGAATCGGGCAAAGCTGTTACCTCAAATCAATGGGTTTGCCAACTATAATGACAATATAGATCCACCCGTATCTGTCACCGACGGTTCGGCCTATGGAAATCCGTATAACATAACTTATACCCTGCAACACAACGCCAACGCAGGTTTGCAACTTCAAATGCCTCTTTACAACCAAACGCTTTATACCACCGTATCCATTGCCAAAGTAATGGATGAGATGAACCGTCTTTCTTATGAAAAAGCGAGAGAAGATCTTATTCTGGAAATATGTAAGATATATTATCTGGGACAAACCACTACTGAGCAAATCACATTGATAAAAGCCAACATAACCCGGCTGGAAGAACTGAAAAACATCACCATGGCTTTTCACGATAATGGAATGGCTATGGAAGTAGATGTGAAACGTGTTAATATCAATCTGGAAAATCTGAAAGTACAATATGACAATGCTCAGGCAATGCAGGAGCAACAACTGAACCTACTGAAATATATTATGGACTATCCTGCCGACGCACAGATAGCTTTAGTTCCGGTGAACTCCGAAAACATAACTCCTGTTACACTGACCGGACTATCCGAGAATCTGTATGAGCTCCAATTGCTGCAATCGCAAAAGTTAATGGCTGAAAAGCAAAAAAAGATGATTGGTTACGGCTACATTCCTTCATTAAACCTAACTGCCAATTGGATGTTCTCCGCTTATACAGACAAAGCCTATCATTGGTTCCACTCCGGACCGTCCAATCATTGGTTCCGTTCTTACGGACTGGGGGTATCACTGCGTATTCCTATTTTCGACGGACTGGATAAACGCTACAAAAACCGGAAAGCCGCAATAGACATTGAAAACATAAAACTAGCACAAGAAAATACCCGCAAAAATCTGCAAACCCAGTATTTAAATGCTACTAACGATCTGATGAATAACCAGCGTAATTTCAAGAAGCAGAAAGACAATTATCTACTTGCAGAAGATGTATACACAGTTACGATGGAGCGTTACCGCGAAGGGATTGCCTCTATGACCGAAGTTCTGCAAGACGAAATGCAGATGAGCGAAGCACAAAACAACTACATCAGTGCCCATTACAGTTACCGGGTAACAACTCTGTTGCTACTGAAACTGACAGGGCAAATTGATTCATTAATTAAATAACAAGTTAATCAAATCATCATATGGAAGCAATAGAAAAAAATAACACATCGAACACACATCAGGAAAAGGCTAAGAAACTTCGTAAACTACGCTGCTGGCAAATCGTAGTCAGCTTGTTGGGAGTGGCAATTGTCGTTTGGGGAATAATAGAGGTTGCTTGTCTCTTCCTCAGCTACAATCGCACAGAAACCAGCAATGACGCACAGATAGAGCAGTACATATCTCCCATCAACCTGCGCGCGTCAGGCTATATCAAGAAGATTTATTTTACCGAGCATCAAGAGATACATAAAGGCGATACGCTCCTTGTATTGGACGACCGCGAATATAAGATACGCGTAATGGAAGCCGAAGCCGCACTAAAAGACGCACAAGCCGGCGCTACCGTAATCGGAGCCACACTACAAACCACACAGACCACCGCTTCCGTATACGACGCTTCCATCTCCGAAATTGAGATCCGTCTTGCCAAACTGGAGAAAGACCGCCAACGCTACCAGAACCTGGTGCAAAGAAATGCAGCGACTCCCATACAGCTCGAACAGATAGAAACGGAATATGAAGCCACCCGCAAAAAGTTGGAAGCGACAAAACGCCAACAAAAAGCCGCTTTATCTGGAGTAAATGAAGTATCACACCGTCGTGAAAGTACAGAAGCTGCCATCCAACGCGCGACAGCCGCTTTAGAGATGGCACGTTTGAATCTTTCCTACACTGTAGTAGTGGCTCCCTGTGACGGGAAATTAGGCCGCCGGGCATTGGAAGAAGGACAGTTCATTACAGCCGGACAAACTATTACCTACATACTCCCTGACACCCAAAAGTGGATCGTTGCCAATTACAAAGAGACTCAAGTGGAGAACCTGCATATAGGGCAAAAGGTATCTGTCACCGTAGACGCCATCAGCAACAAAGAGTTCACAGGTACCATCACCGCCATTTCTGGAGCAACGGGCTCAAAATATTCATTGGTTCCTACTGACAATTCTGCCGGCAACTTCGTTAAGATACAACAACGCATACCCGTACGCATCGACTTCACCAATCTTTCCAAAGAAGATAACGAAAAACTAGCTGCCGGTATGATGGTAATAGTGAAAGCCAAACTCTGATTTTCAATCGTTAATTGTTAAGGAAATGCCCGCATATCCCAAAAACTATCCTTTCTATAACTGGGTGCCTAAACCGATAGGAATTATCATCCTGTTCATGTTCTTCCTACCCATTCTCACAGTAGGCGGAACTTACTCTGCCAGCGGCACTGAGATGATGAGCGGTCTGGGTATCATATCTGAACACATCCAGTTTGCCAATTTCGCCACATCCATAGGCATGGCAGCATTCTGCCCTTTCCTGTACCGGCTGGTATGTATCCGCAGAGAGAAAATGATGTGCATCGCCGGATTTTCACTGATGTATATCTTCAGTTACATCTGTGCCAAGACAGACAGTATATTCCTGCTGGCACTGTGTAGTCTGTTCATGGGATTTTTGCGTATGGTGCTGATGATGGTCAATCTGTTTACTCTCATCAAATACGCCGGCCATGTGGAAGCAACCGAAAAGATTACTCCCGGCAACGAGCCCCTCACCGGCGAAGGATGGGATAAATTGGATATTGAGCGGAGTGCTGCGCAACCTGCCATTTATCTGTTTTTTATGGTATTGGGACAGTTGGGTACATCGCTTACCGCATGGCTTACCTACGAATACGAATGGCAGCATGTTTATTACTTCATGATGGGGTTGCTGTTACTCTGCATCCTTATTACATTCGTCACGATGCCTTATCATAAGTATACCACCCGTCGTTTCCCTATCAACTTCAAACAATTTGGCAACGCTTCCATCTTCTGTATCACACTGACGTGCATCACTTATGTGCTTACTTATGGCAAAGTACTCGACTGGTATGACGATCCTACAATCCAATGGGCTACGGTCGGCGCTGTGGTTGCAGGCATCCTATTTGTCTACATAGAAGTAACCCTGCGCAATCCCTACTATCAATTCGATGTCCTCAAGCTGCGTACTATCCGCTTCGGATTCCTGTTCTACTTTCTGTTAATGGTGCTGAACTCCAGTTCAATGTTCGTCAATGTATTTACGGGAATAGGAATGAAGCTGGACAACTATCAAAACGCAACATTGGGCAACTGGTCTATGTTGGGCTATTTTATCGGTGGCATTGCAACTATCTGGCTCAGTGTAAAAGGAGTGCACTTTAAATACCTCTTTGCCGCAGGATTCTTATTTTTAGGACTATCCGCCATGTTCATGTACTTCGAGGTTCAAGGTGCCGGTTTATACGAACGGATGAAATATCCCATTATCATTCGTTCCACTGGAATGATGCTCTTGTATTCATTGATACCGACTTTTGCTACCCAGCGTATGCCCTACAAATACCTGTCCTCATGGATTTGTACGATGCTCACTGTGCGTATGGTACTCGCTCCCAGCATAGGAACTGCCCTATATAGTAATGTGTTGCAAGAACGGCAACAACACTACATTACCCGTTATGCCCAAAATGTAGATATGATGCATCCCGAAGCATCCGCCTCATTCACACAAACCGTACAAGGGATGCAATATCAAGGAAAAAGCAAGCAAGAAGCCGTTAACATGGCAGCCATATCTACAAAAGGACGTATTCAAGTGCAAGCCACTTTATCAGCAGTCAAGGAAATGGCAGGTTGGACATTATATGCGTGTTTGTTTTGCATGATATTTGTTGTAATACTACCCTATCCTAAACGGAAATTATTAACTTAGCACAGTTTTTTTATACAACTGTAATCCCTAATGTCATGGATACCCGGCAAGAACGTTTATCGCGCCTTGACAATGCGCTATTGAACAAGCAACAAATCTGCAGTTCGGAAGGTGTACTCTCCTCTTTCCCAACCGTCTTAAAAGAACCATTTATGATAGACGGAGTAGGGCTGGTAATCTGCAGACAAGGAAGCTTTACTTTTATCCTTAACCAGAAATCATTTTCTGCTAAAGCCGGCGACACACTCTTTCTCCCGAAAGACTCCCTGTTTCAGGTATTATATTCATCCGCTGATGTAGAGGTATTTATCTTTATTTATCAGACTGATCCCATACGGGATATTATAGGAAATTCGGTAGTATCCATGAACCTATATTCACATCTTGCCACCGAACCATGTTATGTCTGGAATACCGGAGAGGAAGAAGAAGTTCTGAAATACCTGTCGTTACTGGACAATACGCTGAACATAGAAGAAAACACATTCAATCGGTACGAACAAAAACTGCTCTTGTTGGCATTAACATACAGACTCTGTTCTGTCTATACCCGTAAACTCATTGCGGAAAAAGCGTCTGTGAGCCACAAACATGACATTTTTATCCGTCTGATACAGTTGATAGAACAATACTATACAAAAGAGCGGGGAGTGGACTTTTACGCGGACAAACTATGCTTATCTCCCAAATATCTTTCAGCCCTGTCTAAGTCTATTTGTGGGTATACGGTACAAGAGCTGGTCTTTAAGTCCATCATACGCAAAAGTATTTCACTACTCAAGAACACACAAAAGAATGTTCAGGAAATTTCGGATTTCTTTAATTTCCCAAACGCATCCTACTTCGGTACTTTCTTTAAGAAACAGACAGGAATGTCGCCGCAACAATACCGCAGAAAGTAAAGCCAAAGTACCCTAACAGGCCTGAAGAAAAGTGGCTTCAAGCCATAAATATTCAAGAGACAGGAATATCACAAACCTATTACGCTTTCAACCGAATTGCAAAGCGGCTACCTATACCTAATTCACTCTGAACAGTCAGCGTGCCGCCATGAGCTTCTATAAAATCTTTGGAAATGGAAAGTCCCAATCCGCTTCCCTGTACTTTCGTACCGGGGACGCGAAAATAGCGGTCAAAGATACTCTGATGATAACGCGGGTCAATGCCCTTACCAAAATCCTGCACATAAAGCTCCACAAAATTACCTTCCTGCTTTGCGCCGATAATAACGCGACCGTTTTCCTTGGAATAACGAATGGCGTTACTCAACAGGTTAGTGAGCACCCATGCTACCTTCTCGCTATCCACAAACAACTTCGGCATTTTCTCTTCCGGATATTCCACTTCAATCTGAATGTTGAACTTATCAGCCTGTACTTGGTTTGCTTTGATAGCATATTCTATCAGTTCGATGGGTTTCGTTATCTTCGGTATCATCTGTAACTTACCGGCTTCCACCTGTGTCATATTAAGAAGTTCGCCTGTAATCCCCAGCAGACGATCGGCATTCTCCCTGATACTTTTTGAAAGTTGTTCCTGCTCCTCATTCAAAGCACCCACACGATTATCTTCCAAAAGCTGCAAACTCATCAAGATTGCAGAAATAGGGGTTTTCAACTCATGCGAGATCGTAGATATAAAGGTGGTTTTAGCCGTATCCAATTCCTTAAATTCGGTGATATTCTTTAATAGGATAACATCCCCCAGGTTATGGGATTCGTCCGTATCGGCATCCGTATTCATTATGGTAATATAGGATGCCTGGAAATAGCTTTCCTTATTATCTGCATAAATCTTCAATGGTTCTTTCTTTTCACCCGGATTGATTAATTCCCTCACCAATCGCCGGAGCAGGTCATTTTTCAGTGACAACTCCTCGGCAGAACGGCGTATAACATCCTCGCGCTTCAAATTCAGCACAGTCAGCGCTTCCTTATTGATAAAAAGGATTTCGTGCTTGCGGTTTAAGCCGATAATGGGTTCATGGATACTGTTTACAATAGCTTCCAGAAACTTCTTGGCAGATAGAATATCATTCAGCGTACTGGTACGGTATTCCGTAAGGCGTTCCGCCATGCTGTTAAAGCTATCGGCCACTTCGCGAAACTCTTCGTGTTCACTCATATCAAGACGCTTTTCATAGTTATGGTTGGCTATTTCGAGAATGCCCTGCATCAGTTCCCTAATAGGTTTGTTGATAGAACGGGGCAACCATACCAACAACACAATACTGGCAAGGATACAAATGCCACCCGTAACAGAAACCCACAACAAAGCACGTTGCAAACCGGGTATGGCAGCAGGGCTGTCCGGCTCCGTAGCCGTCAATATCTGAAGATTCACAACAGAAAGGGCTACCAACAGGATTATCATGCCTGCAAGGATACCTACACTGAGTATCAATTTAGTACGAATATTCATAATGCTCAAGAATTAATTTTTATGCAAGTATAATCAAATCTATGTTTGCTTGCGCCAGTTCATTCACAAATTTTCTATATTTCAGTACCATAAACAAGGATTGCGGCAAAGCGAACGAGGGGCTTCCCATACAAACGGTCGTTATCTGTTTCTCCCTGCAAGCCGTAACAATACTGCCCAGCACATCTTTGGACTGCACCTGCATGACTTCTCCTCCCAACTCAGTCACCAGTTTGAAATGATTTAGCAGGTGCCGTTGGTTCGCAAGGGTAATACGGTCGGCGCTCTCCCGGGGTGTCTGCACATAAAGGGCTACGAATGATGTATTATAACGGGTTGCCAATCGTGCCGCCTTACGGATGATACGACGCGGAGTTTTCTCGTGGCTACTGATGCACGCCATAAACTTCTCATGCCGTACACCGACACTGGAAACCACCACTTCATTCTCCACTTTCTTTTCTACCCTTAACGCCACCTCTTTCAGAGCCAGTTCGCGCAGTTGCAGGATATTTTCCGTCTTGAAGAAGTTATTCAAAGCAATGGCTACTTTATCCGGCCTGTATATCTTACCGGCTTTCAGACGGGTTATCAGTTCTTCCGCCGTCAGGTCGATATTAACCACTTCATCCGCTTCTTCCAGCACACTGTCGGGAATGCGTTCCTTTACCTCGATACCGGAAATACCTTGCACCTCTTCATTAATACTCTCGATATGTTGTATGTTGACAGCGGATATAACATTGATGCCCTCATCCAACAAATCCATTACATCCTGCCAACGCTTTTCATTCCTACTGCCTTCTACATTGGTATGCGCCAACTCGTCCACAATAACAATTTCCGGATGGATACGGATGATGGTGTCAAGGTCCATTTCCTCAAGTTCCTTACCCTTATAGAATATCTTACGCCGGGGAATTACGGGCAGTCCTGCCAACACCGCCTCCGTACCGGCACGTCCATGCGTTTCCACATAGCCTATATTCACGTCTACCCCATTATCCAGCAAGTCATGGGCTTCCTGAAGCATACGATAAGTTTTGCCTACACCGGCAATCATGCCGATGTAGACCTTAAACTTACCGCGACGTGATTTCTTAATTAAGTCGAGGAAATGTTGTACACTCTCTTCCCTGCTGCTCATGGCTTCAGAGTTATACCAAACACCAGATGCGCATCTTCCATACAGGGATTCCAAATAGCCTGCGCAAATATCGGTATCGCGAATTTATCCGTCACCTTTATATCCTTCGTGGCTTTCAGTGCCAGATTGGTTACGGCGAAGCCACTGTTCGGTACTCCGTAAACACCCACGCCGGCTTCGTAAGGCAAAAAACCGCAAGTGGCATTCAAATCGACGGATTTGATACTGAACGGATAGTTCAACTCTACATAAGAAGAATAATTCTGCTTTCCTTTCTCATTCTTATCCGCACCGGCAAACATCGTGTACCAGGCTATTGACAGCGGGAACTTCTCCAACGGCAGTGTATAGGCAAGCCCTGCTTCAAAATGATGGGCCGTCTCATGGCTTTTGAAGTTAAAATACTTATTGCTTCCCTGACCTGCCCACCAAAGACTGGCGGCCGACAAGGTCAAACCGGAATCGCCGAACGTATAAGCTGCCGTCAAATCTATTTCTTTGGCAGCCTCACCGTCCGAGGAGCTTGTTCCGTCGAAATCGGTAGAGCCCCATGCCGTCAACGAAAAGCCACCTATCCCAAAGCCTAAAGTCGGCTGGAAACTAACCCCGGTTTGATAAAAGCCACGCCACACATAAGAACTGACCAAATCACCCTGTACCTTAAATTCCTGTGCCTGTACCTTGGCCACTCCCATAAAACTTACTGCCCAAGCGGCGATAATGCCTATTACTGTTACTTTTACACAATTCATATCTTTCATTATTTTCCATTTATTTTTTCCAATGCAATATTCAGCTTCAACACATTCACTTTCGCCGTACCGAACAATCCCAGCAACGGTTTTTCAACAGTCTTGTCAACGATGCCCCGGACAGTAGCCTCATCCATTCCCCTTGCCTCAGCCACACGCTTTACCTGTACATAAGCACTGGCAGGCGTAATATCGGGATCAAGCCCCGAAGCGCTGGCCGTTACCATTTCGGCAGGAACTTCTTTACGTTGCAAATAAGGATGATGTAACAAGAATGTATCTATACGCCCTTCCACCTTCGTTACATCGTAAACAGAATGGCAAGATGCCAACGAAAACGCCACTGCCAATGCTGCTCCGGAAACGAATTTAAAATAACTATTTTTCATATTTATCCATTTTAAATTGCTACAAATATAAAAAGAAAAACTCACATCTCTTTGTCAATCAAAAGAAAAACTCTACCTTTGCACCGCTTTCGCGCAATCGCTGTCAGGACATAGAGTGAGAAGCCTGGTATGTTGCGTTGTAACGATCAAACAATTTAATAATAAGAACAATGGATTTAATTAAAATTGCAGAAGAAGCATTTGCTACCGGCAAACAACAC
>ENA-OYYK01001445-OYYK01001445.1-human-gut-metagenome-genome-assembly--contig:-NODE-1445-length-11694-cov-5.643096_pt1 | contig 11694 bp, 6 predicted proteins | sample MGYA00243247_ERZ653443 | MGnify/ENA primary metagenome ERZ653443 (study PRJEB26926, sample SAMN06165010) | human gut metagenome | biome: ENVO:00009003; feature: ENVO:2100002; material: ENVO:00002003... | reverse complement strand
CCATTGCGGACGAGGACAAGAACGGCAAGCTGACCGCCTGGGGCGGCCAACAAGGTGCGGGCATCGGCGGCGGAAGCGGAAAGGACGGCAGCAACATCTTCATCACCGGCGGCGGGGTCAACGCCATCGGCGGCCTCGCCGCCGCAGGCATCGGCGGCGGCCTCGGCGGCAACGGCAGCAACATCACCATTTCCGGCGGCAAGGTCGGGGCCACCAACGGCCTCAACGGCGCAGGCATCGGCGGCGGACAGCACGGCAGTGGCAGCAACATCACTATCTCCGGCGGCGAGGTCAACGCCATCGGCGGCGAGAGCGGTGCGGGCATCGGCGGCGGCCACACAGGAGATGGCAGCGACATCACCATCTCCGGCGGCGAGGTCAGTGCCAGCGGCGGCAAGAGCGGTGCGGGCATCGGCGGCGGAGTATATGGCAAGGGCGAAGGCATCACCGTTTCCGGCAATGCACAGTTGAAGGTGCGGGGCGGCAGAGTCCAAGGAGATTACGGAACGGGCGCAGGCATCGGCGGCGGCGGCAGCTATGGCACCGACGGCGCAGAGGTGGAGCCGGATATTTGCGCGCTGAACCCCAGCGGAAAAATCGAATATTACGCGCCCGGCAGTGGCATGACGGGAACTCCCAACAAAACGGTCACCAACCCCACCGGAGACTTTGTATGGGACAGCGGCAGGGTGACGACGCCCGCCACCTGCACGGGAAAGGGGGTCAGGACTTACACCTGCACCAGCTCCTCCCATACAAAAACCGAGGATATCCCCGCCCTGAACCACAGCTTTGCAGGGCAGGCGTATGTTTCCGACAACAACGCCACCTGCGAACAGGACGGCACCAAGACGGTCAAGTGCGTGCGCTACGGCACAGGCGGCTGTACGGCAACAGACACGGTAACGGACACGGACAGCAAGCTGGGGCATTTCTTTGAGGACTATGTTTCCAACAACGATGCCACCTGCGAACAGGACGGAACCAAAACGGCAAAGTGCGTGCGCTACGGCGAAGGCGGCTGTATGGCAACAGACACGGTAACGGACACGGACAGCAAGCTGGGGCATCTCTTTGAGGACTATATTTCCAACAACGATGCGACCTATGCGCGCGACGGCACGAAAACCGCAAAGTGTGTGCGGTATGACCAGTGCGGGGAAACCCACACCGTACCGGATGAGGGAAGCCGGTTAAAACTCCCCCTCTACCGCGTGACCGACAGGGACGGCAGGGACATCGCCTACACGGCGGAGCAAACGGGCGGCGTGCTGACCGTCACCGTTGACGAGGACCTTGCCATTCTCACGGGCAGACTCAGCGGCATCCGTACTCTCAAGGCGCAGGGCGTGGAAAAGATCGTCTTTGTCACCAAGGGCGCAGCGTCCGCGTTCCTGCTCTCCGATTTGCTGAGCAAGGGCGAAAGCGGCGAAGCCTACCGCCTAACCCACGACGCCAAGGCCGTCACCTTCACCCTAGGCGAAAGCACGGCAGACGTGAGCGCCATTCTCAAAAAGCCGTAAGGGAAATCTCCAAATCCATACAAACGGGCAGGCACAACCAGTGCCTGCCCGCCTTGTCTGCCAACCGTCGCGGCTATCATTGAGAAAAACAAGAAATCCGAACCTCTGACCGATTGCGGTCTAAGGTTCGGATTTCTTATGTTTGGTGGACCTGAAGAGACTCGAACTCTCGACCTCTCGGATGCGAACCGAACGCTCTCCCAGCTGAGCTACAGGCCCATAGGTTACTTGCACATTATAGCGCGGTGGGAAAAGATTGTCAAGAAAAAACTTGCGGGATTTTCAAATCCATGGTATACTTCCCGGGATAGAATTTCCGATCATCTCTTTCACACCACCCAACGATCGCAAAGGAGCAGTAAACATGAAATCAATCCCCGAAATTCTGGCCGAGGAATTGGGTCAGAAGCTGGAATATGTTCAGAATGTGGTGAACCTCATGGACGAGGGCAACACCATTCCCTTTATCGCCCGCTACCGCAAGGAAATGCACGGCGCCATGGACGACACGACGCTGCGGAATCTGGAGGCCCGCCTGACCTACCTGCGCAATCTTCAGGAGCGTCGGGACGAGGTAAAAAAGTCCATCGAAAATCAGGGCAAGCTGACGCAGGAGCTGTCCGACGCCATCGACAGCGCCGCCACCATGGCGGAGGTGGAAGACCTGTACCGCCCCTACAAGCAGAAACGCCGCACCCGCGGCTCCATCGCCCGGGAAAAAGGGCTTGCGCCTCTGGCCGAGGCCATTTTCGCTCAGGACGGACAAGACCCCGCCGTGCTGGCCGAGGGCTATATCGACCCGGAAAAGGGCGTTAACTCCGTGGAGGAAGCCTTGCAGGGTGCCAATGACATCATTGCCGAAGATCTTTCCGACGACGCCGACATCCGCAAGTCTCTGCGGGAGCTGGTGATGCGCCGGGGAATGCTGACCTGCACCGCCGCCGAGGACGCGGAGGCCGACGGTGTTTACAAGCTCTATTACGATTTCTCCCAGCCCATCTCCCGGGTGCTGGATCATCAGATCCTCGCCATGAACCGGGGCGAAAAAGAGGGCGTTCTCAAGCCCAACGTCATTCTCGCGGGCAATGAGGGCGCAGCGCTGGTGTGCCGCGCCGCCTTGAAGCCCACCATGCAGGTCTCCGCCTTCGTCCGCGCCGCCGCTGAGGACGCCTATGAGCGGCTGATCTTCCCCTCCATCCAGCGGGAGGTGCGCAGCGACCTGTCCGACCGGGCATATGCGGGTGCTATCCACAATTTTGCCCTGAATCTGAAGCCGCTGCTGATGCAGCCCCCCGTCAAGGGCTTCGTCACCATGGGACTTGACCCCGGATACCGCAACGGCTGCAAGGTCGCTGTGGTGGACGCCACCGGTAAGGTTCTGGCCACCACCGTGGTCTATCCCACTTTCAGCGAGCGGAAAAAGCAGGAAGCCATTTCCTCCCTGTCCGTCCTCATGCGCAAATACGGCGTCAGGCACATCGCCATCGGCAACGGCACCGCTTCCCGGGAAACCGAGGCCATGACCGTAGAGCTGCTGAAATCCTTCCCGGAGGCCAGCTACATGATCGTCAGCGAGGCTGGCGCTTCCGTCTACTCCGCCTCTCCCCTTGCAGCGGAAGAATTCCCCGACTACGACGTCAATCTCCGCTCCGCCGTGTCCATCGCCCGGCGGCTGCAGGACCCCCTTGCCGAGCTGGTGAAGATCGACCCCAAGGCCATCGGCGTGGGGCAGTACCAGCACGACTGCCCCCAGAAGGAGCTGGACGCCGCCCTTGGCGCTGTGGTGGAGGACTGCGTCAACGCCGTGGGCGTGGACGCCAACACCGCTTCCCGGAGCCTTTTGCAGCAGGTTTCCGGTCTGACCTCCACCACGGCGAAGAATATCGTCGCCTATCGGGAGGAAAACGGCCCCTTCACCAGCCGCGCACAGCTGAAAAAGGTTCCCAAGCTCGGCCCGAAAGCCTTTGAGCAGTGCGCCGGTTTCCTCCGTATCCCCGAAAGCAAGGAGATTCTGGACAACACCGGCGTCCATCCGGAGTCCTACGCCGCCGCAAAGGCGCTGCTGGACCTTCTGGGCTGCAAAAAGGGCGACGATTTCTCTGCCCTGACGGAAAAGCTGAACGCCTATGGCCTGAGCAAGGCCGCCGCGGAATGCGCCGTGGGCGAGCCGACACTGCTTGACATCGCAAAGGAGCTGAGCAAGCCCGGCCGCGACCCCCGTGACGAGCTGCCCGCCCCCATTCTGCGCAAGGACGTGCTGGAAATGAAGGACTTAAAGCCCGGCATGGAGCTGACCGGCACGGTGCGCAACGTCATTGACTTCGGCGTTTTCGTGGACATCGGCGTCCATCAGGACGGTCTGGTGCATATTTCCGAGGTCTGCGACCGGCGTCTGCGCCATCCCAGCGAGGTGGTCAAGGTCGGCGACGTTGTGAAAGTGGTCGTGCTGAACGTGGACGAAAAGCGCCACCGTATCAGCCTTTCCATGAAACAGGCAAAATGACGCAAATCGGCTGCTGCGGAAAACCGCAGCAGCCGAAATTTTATGCTTCACGGATGTACAGTCTGGTCGGCTCCGGTTCCCCGTCGCCCTGCGCCATGGATTCCTTATATTCCGGTCTGTCGGTCAGGCGGATGATTGCGTTCTGTTTCATAGTTCCTCCGCAAGTATTATTTTATGCTACTATAGCATATTTTATCATCCTCGTCAAGCGTCCAAAGCCGTCCGTTTTCAGCTTCATTATTCCCGGAAGTTCCGTAAAACCGCAACTTTTCCCCCTATGCTTGACTTTATCGCCGTTTTGTTGTATAATTTCTTGAAATTCCATTGGAATGGAGCAGTTTTATGAAGAAGTTTATCCGCGTTCTGGTGCCGCTCCTGCTTGCGGTGCTGATCATCGCCAGCATCGGCTGGTACCTGTTTACCTATGACCGGGGGTTCACCCGGGATTTCCTGCTGACCCAGGCTCGATACAATGACCTCCACGGCAATTCCCGCCTGTCCTCATGGTTCTATGACCTTGCCTACAACTTCTCCAACCATGACGAGAACGTGGCCATCGAGCTGGCGAACCTGTATAAGGCCGACGACAACTACACGAAAGCCGAGTACACCCTGACCAATGCCATCAACTCCGAACCCAGCGCCGAGCTGTTCACCGCCCTGTGCAAGACCTACGTGGAGCAGGACAAACTGCTGGACGCCGTCTCTCTGCTGGACAAGATCACGAACCCGGACATCAAGGCCGAGATCGAGGCGCAGCGGCCTGACGCCCCCATCAGCAACTACGAGCCGGGCTACTACAGCCAGTATATCGACGTCACCCTGTACGCCGCCGGGAAGCTCTACTACACCACCAATGGTGAATACCCCTCCGTGAAGGATCCCGTTTACGAAAGCCCCATTACCCTCCCCGCCGGTGAGACGACCATTTACGCCATCGCCGTGGGCGATAACGGCCTTGTCAGTCCCCTGACGGTTCTGGGCTACACTGTGACCGGCGTCATTGAGGAAGTCAAATTCGCCGACCCGGCCGTGGAAGCGGCTCTGCGGGAGCTGACCGGCACAAGAGACGGCGACAGCGTCTACACCAGCCAGCTATGGCAGATCACGGAATTCACCGTCCCCGAGGACACGAAGGTCTACACCGACCTGACGTTCATGCCCTATCTGGAAAAGCTGACCATCGCCAATCAGGACATCGACAGTCTTGAGAGCCTGTCTTCTCTGACCAAGCTTACGTCTCTTGACCTCAGCGGCAGCCGGTTCAGCCCGGACGATCTGACCGTCATTGCGGGACTTCCCGCCCTGACCGAGCTGAGCATGGTAGAATGCGGCCTGAGCACCATCGAAAAGCTGTCCGGCGCAAAGAGCCTTACCTATCTGAATCTGGGCGAGAACACCATCCGGAATCTGGACGTACTGTCCTCCATGACCACGCTGACCGAGCTGAATCTCCAGCACAACGCCGTGACCAGTCTCGACGCATTGGACGGTCTGAGCAATCTGCAAACGCTGGACGTTTCCTACAACGCCCTGACTACCCTCGCCCCCGTTTCCAGCTGCGCCCGACTGACGACGCTGGTGGCTGACAACAACCAGATCACAAGTCTGGACGGCGTGAGCAGCTTACAGGTGCTGACCCGTCTGTCCGTGAACCACAACGCGCTGACGGATGTCTCTCCCATTTCCGTCTGCACGACGCTGGTTGAGCTGGATATCTCCAACAACACCCTGACGGACATCTCCGCCCTCTCCACGCTGGTCAATCTGGAGCGGTTCAGCTTTGCCTCCAATCAGGTGACAGCGCTCCCCGAATGGCCGGAGGGCTGCAAGCTTCAGACCATTGACGGCTCTTACAATGCGTTGACCAGTCTGGACAATCTGAGCAAGATGGAAGCCCTGACCTATATCTATATGGATTACAACCAGATCAGCAACATTGATTCCCTCGCCGACAGCTATTGTCTGGTGCAGGTGAACGTGTTCGGCAATCCCATTTCCGACGTCGCGTCCCTGAGAGAACACGACATCATCGTCAACTACGACCCGACCTGAGCACAGCAAATGCCCGCTGCTTTGAAAGCAGCGGGCATAATTTTTATCTTTGCATCGCACCTCTCTTGCCTCTCCCTATGGGAGAGGCGGCCGAGCTTCGGCACGAGAAGTGGAGCGTATCTGTACCGATACGCTCCATTATCTGTTTTACGACCACCCACTAAAACAGAGGGCTTTTTTACTTTTGGTGTTCCAGAACAAGTCTCAGTGCGGCTTCGATGGTCTGATTCCGCACCGCTTCCCGGTCGCCGGAGAAGTGATATTCCCTCGCGTCGGAATGCGCCGCGTCCTGATAGCCGATGAAAACCGTTCCCACACTGTGTCCGAATTCGTCGCCGCCGGGGCCGGCCAGACCCGTGACCGCCACGGCCGTGTCTGCTTTCAGCAGCGCCCGGACACCGGAAGCCAGATGCTCTGCCGTGCGCAGAGACACCGCGCCGTCCTGCGCCAGAATCTCTCCCGGCACGCCCAGAATGTTTTCCTTGACCCAGTTGGTATAGCAGATGACGCCGCCCTTGTAGACCTCGCTGCTGCCGGGAACCTGCGTCAGCGCCGCGCCGATGCCGCCGCCGGTGAGGCTTTCGGCGGTGACCAGCGTTTTCCCCTGAAGCGCTTTCAGCACATCACAGCAAAGGCTCATCATGGTACGTCACCTTGATCTTTTCCACATTTTCCAGCGCGCGGGCGATCAGCGCTTCTCTGTCCAGCTTCTTTTCCGCGTTCACCACCTGTCCCAGCGTGGGCTTGGTCTTGGGATGCTTCGGCGTGAAGACGGTGCAGCAATCCTCATAGGGCAGAATCGACGTGTCCAGTGTTCCGATTTCCCGGGCAATGGAAATGATGTCCTTCTTGTCCATGCCCACCAGCGGCATGAAAATGGGAATGTCCACCACCGCGCCGGTGACGGTCATGGCCTCCATAGTCTGGGACGCCACCTGACCAAGGTTTTCGCCGGTGATCAGCGCGCCGCAGCCGTCGCCCTTGGCAATGCGCTGGGCAATCTCCATCATGAACCGGCGCATAATCAGGGTAAAGAACTCCTCCGGGCAGTTGTCCCGGATGGCTTCCTGAATCTCCGTGAAGGACACCACGTTCACGGTCATCCGCCCGGAGTATTTCGTCACCAGCCGGGCAAGCTCGATGACCTTGTCCTTGGCCAGCTGAGATGTGTAGGGATAGGAGAAGAAGTGAACGGCTTCCACCTCCACGCCACGCTTCGCCATCATATAGGCCGCCACGGGGGAATCGATACCGCCGGAGAGCAGCACCATCGCCCGTCCGCCAACGCCGGTGGGCAGGCCGCCCGCTCCCGGTTCGGCGGGGCCATGGACGTAGGCGGACAGGTCCCGCACCTCCACGTACACGGTGTAGTCCGGGTGATGCACGTCCACCTCTACTCCCGGGTGGGCTTCCGCCAGCCGTCCGCCGATCTCCTGAGACAGCTGGATGGAGGTCAGGGGGAAGCGCTTGTCCGAGCGCTTGGACTCGACCTTGAAGGATTGGGCGCAGTCCAGATCGTCCCCCAGATAGTTTTCGATGGCGGCAAAGATCGCGTCCAAGTCCTTCTCGCAGGGGCGGCAGCGGCACAGGCTCACCACGCCGAAAATGGAACGGCAGGCTTCCCATGCCCCGTCCACGTCCGCTTCCTCGTCCATCGGCTCTACGTACACCGTGGACTGGAGGATATACACGTCAAAATTGCCGTACTTCTTCATGCGGCGGCGGACGTTCTGCCGCAGCTTGTTCTCAAACTGGCGCTTGTTCGCGCCCTTCAGGACGATCTCGCCCAGCTTCAATAGAAAAATTTCCTTCATTTTCGTTCTCCTGTTTATCGATTTCCCAGATTCACCGCCCGGTACTGAATCGCTTCGGCGATGTGCTGGGGCTGAATGTCTTCGCTTCCGTCCAGATCGGCCACGGTTCGCGCTACCTTGAGGATACGGTCGTAGCTTCTCGCGGTCAATCCCATGGTTTCAAACGCGCCCTTCATCAGCTCGGCGCATTCCTCGCTGAGATGGCAGTAGCGGCGCATTTCTTCCGGCCCCATCCGGGCGTTGCACATTCCGCCGGAACCGAAGCGCCGGTTCTGGATGTCTCGTGCGGCGTCGACCCGCTGCTTCACCGGCGCCGACGGCTCCGCTTCCGCCCGTTCCCGCAAGTCCTCAAAATGGACGGAGGGAACCTCCACCACAATGTCAATTCTGTCCAGAAGCGGCCCGGAAATGCGGCTTCGATAATTTTCCACATCCCGCTGGGAGCAGCGGCAGCGCCCGGAGGGGTCGCCGTACCAGCCGCATTTGCAGGGATTCATGGCGCACACCAGCATAAATTCCGCCGGGTATGTCACCGCCCCGGAAACCCGGGAGATGGTGACCTTTCCGTCCTCCAGCGGCTGGCGCATCAAGTCAAGCGTATCCTTCCGGAATTCCGGCATCTCGTCCAGAAACAGCACGCCCTTATGGGCGAGGGAGATTTCACCCGGCCTTGGGTTGGAGCCGCCGCCAGCGAGTCCGGCATTGGACACCGTGTGATGGGGCGAACGGAACGGCCGCCGGGTCACAAGGGGTTCTTTCGGCGTCAGCATTCCCATGACGGAATAAATCTGACTGACCTCCAGCGATTCCTCCCACGTCATATCCGGGAGAATGGAGGGCAGGCGCTTGCTGAGCATACTTTTGCCGGAGCCGGGCGGGCCAATGAGCAGCACATTGTGGCTGCCCGCCGCCGCGACCTCCAGCGCCCGCTTTACGTTTTCCTGCCCCAGCACGTCCTTGAAATCCGGCATGACGGTGTCCTCACGGGAGGGCACCCACAGCGGTTCTTCTTCCAGCGTCGTCTCCCCGTTCAGTCCTGCCGCCAGCTGCGCCACCGTATGGATGGGATACACCGCAGGCCCCCGGGCAAGCGTTGCCTCCGGGGCGTTCTCCGCCGGGACAAACAGCGCCTGAATCCCCTCCCGTTTGGCGGCAAGCGCCATGGGCAGCACGCCGGAAATGGGACGGATGGTGCCGTCCAGACTCAGCTCCCCAAGGAAAGCGCTGGTGGATTTCGGCCGCCGGACGCTTCCGCTGGCCGCGAGAATACTCAATAAAATAGGAAGATCGTAGTGCGTTCCCGCCTTTTTCTGGCTTGCGGGCGCCAGGTTCACCGTAATGCGGCTCACAGGAAAGGACAGTCCGCTGCTCTTCGCCGCTGCCCGCACCCGGTCCCGCGCTTCCTTCACCGCCGCGTCAGGCAGTCCCACGATATCAAAGCCGGGAAGTCCCTGAGAAATGTAGCACTCCGCCGTGACGGCGCTGCCCTGTATCCCGGAGATACCCAGCGTTCGGACGCTGCAGATCATGTTTCCGTCCCCCTTTTCTCTCTTGTTTTTCATCATACTCCATTCTTCGGGAAAAGGCAATCCCTTTTTGGTTTCCCCGGCCGCGGACTTTACAGCTTTTCCATATCTTTCCCGTGGAAAAGCGTGAATTTTTTGTATGAGTGTCGTTTGATGGCTTTACAAATTGCATGAAAAGTGGTACAATGAGGTCGACAAAATTAGAAATACTTTAGGAGGTATTCATTTTGGCTAGAAAATTCAAAACCATGGACGGCAATACCGCTGCCGCCCACGTCAGCTATGCCTTTACCGAGGTCGCTGGCATCTACCCCATCACCCCGTCCAGCCCCATGGCTGACAACGTGGATCAGTGGTCTGCCGCCGGTCGGAAGAACATCTTCGGCAACACCGTCAAGGTCGTCGAGATGCAGTCCGAGGCCGGTGCCGCCGGTACTGTCCACGGCTCTCTGGCTGCCGGTGCTCTGACCACCACCTACACCGCCTCCCAGGGTCTGCTGCTGATGATCCCCAATATGTACAAGATCGCCGGTGAGCTGCTGCCCGCAGTTTTCCACGTCTCCGCCCGTACCGTCGCTACTCAGTCTCTGAACATCTTCGGTGACCACTCCGACGTCTACGCCTGCCGTCAGACCGGCTTTGCCATGCTGTGCGAGACCAACGTGCAGGAAGTCATGGATCTGGGCGCTGTCGCTCACCTGTCCGCCATCGAAGGCCGCGTTCCCTTCATCAACTTCTTCGACGGCTTCCGTACCTCCCACGAGATCCAGAAGGTCGCTATCTGGGATTACGAGGATCTGAAGGAAATGTGCAACATGGATGCCGTTGAGGCGTTCCGCAAGCACTCCCTGAACCCCGAGCGTCCCGCAATGCGCGGCTCCCACGAGAACGACGATATCTTCTTCCAGCATCGTGAGGCCTGCAACAAGTACTATCAGGCACTGCCCGCAGTCGTCGAGAAGTACATGAACAAGGTCAACGAGAAGCTGGGCACCGACTACAAGCTGTTCAACTACTACGGCGCTCCCGATGCTGACCGCATCATCGTCGCCATGGGCTCCATCAACGACGTGGCCGAGGAAGTCATCGACTACCTGAACGCCCACGGTGAGAAGGTCGGCGTTGTCAAGGTCCGCCTGTTCCGTCCCTTCTGCGCTGAGAAGCTGCTGGAGGCCATCCCCGCTACCGCCAAGAAGATTGCCGTTCTGGATCGCACCAAGGAGCCCGGCTCTCAGGGCGAGCCTCTGTATCAGGATGTGGTCATGGCTCTGGCCAAGGCCGGCCGGAACGACGTCACCGTCATCGGCGGCCGTTACGGTCTGGGTTCCAAGGATACCCACCCCGCTTCCGTCTTTGCCGTCTACGAAGAGCTGGCTAAGGACGCTCCCAAGAACGAGTTCACCATCGGCATCGTGGACGATGTGACCCACCTGTCCCTGGACGAGAAGGTCTCCCCCAACACCGCCGCGGAAGGCACCATCGAGTGCAAGTTCTGGGGTCTGGGCGGCGACGGCACCGTCGGCGCCAACAAGAACTCCATCAAGATCATCGGCGACCACACCGATAAGTACGCGCAGGCCTACTTCAGCTACGACTCCAAGAAGTCCGGCGGCATCACCGTCAGCCACCTGCGCTTCGGCGACACCCCGATCAAGAGCACCTACCTGATCGACAGCGCCGACTTCATCGCCTGCCACAACCCGGCCTATGTCACCAAGTACGACATGGTGTCCGCGCTGAAGGTTGGCGGCGTGTTCCTGCTGAACTGCCCCTGGAGCGCCGAGGAGCTCGAGACCGAGCTGCCCGCTTCCATGAAGCGCAAGCTGGCCGAGAAGAAGGCCCGCTTCTACACCATCGACGCCATCTCCCTGGCCGCGTCCGTGGGCATGGGCAACCGCATCAACACCACCATGCAGGCCGCGTTCTTCAAGCTGGCCGACATCATCCCCTACGAGAAGGCCGACGAATACATGAAGGCCTACGCCAAGAAGTCCTACGGCAAGAAGGGCGACGCGATCGTCAAGATGAACTGGGACGCCATCGACGTAGCCATCAGCGGCCTGAAGGAAGTCAAGGTTCCCGAAGCCTGGCTGAACGCCACCACCGGCGCGGAGCCCGTGAAGGTTGAGGCCACCGAGTACTTCAACACCGTCGTTTCCCCGATTCTCGCGCAGGAAGGCGACAAGCTGCCCGTGTCCGCGTTCTCCGTGGACGGCAGCGTGCCCACCGGCACCACCAAGTACGAGAAGCGCGGCATCGCCGTGAAGGTTCCC
>ENA-OYYK01001444-OYYK01001444.1-human-gut-metagenome-genome-assembly--contig:-NODE-1444-length-11708-cov-3.674419_pt1 | contig 11708 bp, 6 predicted proteins | sample MGYA00243247_ERZ653443 | MGnify/ENA primary metagenome ERZ653443 (study PRJEB26926, sample SAMN06165010) | human gut metagenome | biome: ENVO:00009003; feature: ENVO:2100002; material: ENVO:00002003... | reverse complement strand
GGGCGAACTGCTGATCTATTTCGACGGCGATGCCGTCGGGGACGTCGAACAGACCGCCGCCGCTGCGGCGATTACGCGTACGGCGGCGACGCGCTCCGGGATAGCACCCGTGGACGACATCTTCACACAACTGGGCGTCACTTCGCTGCGCCGCGTATTTCCCTGCAATCCGGCCGCCGAAGAGCGCACCCGCGCGGCGGGACTGCATAAATGGTATATCGTAACGTTCGACGAGGAAGTCGATCTGGAGGCAGCGTCAGATGTGTATAAGAGACAGGTTTCGGAGGTGAGCTTCGTGCAGTTCAACACCAAACTGCAGCTGGCTTCGGACAACAGGGCCTGTCCCTACAGGGGCGGTTCGGCGGCGACGCGCGCCGCCGCCGGAGGTTTCAACGATCCCGGCTACAAGGACCAGTGGCACTACAGCAACAACGGCGATAGGATATTTGCCGAAACGACGCGCGCCGGAGCGGATATCAACGTGGAGGAGGCGTGGAAACTCGCCGCGGGCGATCCGTCGCTGACCGTGGCGATCGTCGATCAGGGCATCAAGTACTCGCATCCCGATCTGGCGGCCAACATGTGGATCAACAAGGCCGAGCAGAGCGGTACGACGGGCCGCGACGACGACGGCAACGGCTATGCCGACGACGTTTACGGCTACAACTTCGCGCTGGGCACGAGCCGGCTGACATGGGACGTCGAAGCTTATGACGACAAAGGCAAGAACATCGGCGATTCGGGCCACGGCACCCACGTCGCTGGTACGGTGGCCGCCGTCAGCAACAACGGCGTCGGCGTGTCGGGCATCGCGGGAGGCACGGGCAGGAACGACGGCGTGAAACTCATGTCGTGCCAGATATTTTCGGGCGGCGAGGGCGGTTCGGCCGCCGTTTCCGCCGAAGCGATCAAATACGCCGCCGACAACGGGGCGTCGATTCTCCAGTGTTCGTGGGGCTACCCGGCCGGAGCGGTCACGACCGACAACGCCTACGCCAGCGGAGCGCGGATCGAAAAGCAGGCGATCGACTACTTCATCGCGACGAAAAACAACGCCGTTCTCGACGGCGGACTTGTGATTTTCGCTGCGGGCAACGACGCCAAGGCCATGTCCGGTTATCCGGGCGCTTACCGCGATTACATTTCGGTCACCGCCTTCTCGCCCGACTATCTGCCGGCCTACTACACGAACTACGGTCCGGGCTGCAACGTTGCGGCTCCGGGCGGCGACGCCTATATCTCGCCTTCGGGAAGCAGCGCCGCGCAGGTGCTTTCGACGCTTCCGTCCGAGCTTTACCAGTCGGATTACGGCTATATGCAGGGCACCTCGATGGCCTGCCCGCACGTATCGGGCGTCGCCGCGCTGGGGCTTTCCTACGCGCTGGCCAAAGGGAAGCAATATACGGTGGCCGAATTCAAATCAATGCTTCTGACTTCGGTGAACGACATCGACACCTACCTCGACGGCACCAAACAATCCCTGACCACCATGCAGCTGCGCAACTACCGCAAGCAGATGGGTACGGGAGCGATCGACGCCTACCAACTGCTCATGCAGATCGAGGGCACACCCTGCCTGAAAGCGAAAGTCGGCGTACAGCAGCAGCTTTCGCTCGACAAGTACTTCGGCAAGGCTTCGGCGAACCTGACCTATCTCGGCGTCGAGATCTCGCAGGCTGACAGGACCAAGCTCGGTATTTCGGCGGAGCCGACCTTCGTGTCCGGGAAACTGAGGCTGCACTGCACCAAGCCGGGCGTGGCCCGAATAACGGTCAGGGCGGTTGCCGGAGGCAGCGGTCTCGGCACGGGGACATCGATGGGCGGCATGGAGATCGCCAAGGAGTTCGCCGTCATCGCCCGCGCGGTACAGACCGAAAACGGAGGTTGGTTGTAATATAAACGCATGAAGATTATGAGAAAGACTATCTATATCGTACTGGCCGCACTGGGCTTGTGTCTGTTCGCCGGCTGCGGATCGTCGGACAAGGAGAAGGTGTCGCCGCTGGTAAAACAGCTTGCAGGCGAATGGCAGCTCAAAACGTGGAACGGCGAAGCTCCGCGGGATTTCGATGCCTATGTCTCCTTCGGCGCGGACCGTTCGTTCGAAATATACCAGCGGATCGAGCAGGTGGGCTACCAGAAGTATTCGGGAAAATACGAGATCAGAAACGGGATGCTCGGCGGCGTATACAGCGACGGCAAGCCGTTCGGCAGCACTTACGACATCACTTTCGACGAGTCGGGCAATACGCTGACGCTGACCAGCGCCACGGGCGTCGCCGAGACGGGCGTTTACGTGCGCGCCGCGATTCCCGACGGGGTCAAAAACGGAGCGGCCGTAATGAAGAGTTCCCGGACGGTTCCGATCCGGCTTTTGTAGAATATCGCAGGCGGGATCGCTCCCCTCTGGCGCCATGTGCGGCATCGTTAGATGCCGCACATTTTTTATGCACTTTCCACCCGGTTTCCGGCTCCGGTTTCAGTCCTCAGGCAGCTCGAAGCGGTTATGCTCTGGTAACGTTCTTACCTGTTCGGTTATTTTCAATCAGTTGATCTTGAGTGAGTTGTTTGGTGTTTTCAGGTGACCGTATAGTTGCAAAGGTGCCTGCGTTCGCGCCTTTTTCCGGCATCGAAAATCGAAAACGGTACTGAAGGTCAAACCATTGGGAATATCTGCAAACCCGAATAGAGGATGCTGGCTTTCTATTTTAAAAAATTAACTAATAGATTAACGCTTATGGTAAAAAAAATCCTACTATCGTTAATTGGAGTACTTGTGTTTGCAGCGGGGGCATTCGCCCAAGCCAAACAAGTGCGCGGTAGTGTCGTTGATGAAAACGGAGCGGCCGTGATCGGCGCTTCGGTTATCGTCAAAGGTACGACCATCGGTGTATCCACCGATCAGCAGGGATTTTTCGTTATGAACAATGTTCCGGCGAAATCCGAGGAACTGCAAATCTCCTATTTGGGGTATGTTACGCAGGATGTGAAGATCCGTCCGAACATGCAGATTACCCTTGTTCCTGACGAGCAGACTATCGAGTCCGTCGTGGTTACGGGTATGACCAAGACCGACAAACGTCTCTTTACGGGTGCGGCGGACCGCCTTTCCGCCGAGGATGTGAAACTTTCGGGTATGGCCGATATCAGCCGCGGTCTGGAAGGCCGTTCGGCCGGTGTCTCGGTGCAGAACGTATCGGGTACGTTCGGTACCGCTCCCAAGATCCGCGTCCGCGGTGCGACGTCGATCTTCGGCAGCTCGAAGCCCCTCTGGGTTGTGGACGGCGTCATTATGGAGGATGTGATCGACATCGACGCCGACGCACTCTCTTCGGGTGACGCCACGACGCTGATCAGCTCCGCCATCGCAGGTCTCAACGCCGACGACATCGAGAGCTTCAGCATTCTGAAAGACGGTTCCGCAACTTCCATATACGGTGCGCGCGCTATGGCCGGCGTGATCGTCGTTACGACCAAGAAAGGCCGCGCAGGCGAAAGCCGCATCAGCTATACCGGCGACTATACGTTCCGCATGACGCCGCGCTATGCCGATTTCAACATCATGAATTCTCAGGATCAGATGTCGGTATATCAGGAAATGGCCGCTAAGGGCTGGCTCAACAACTCGACTATCGCAAACGCCTCTTCGAGCGGTGTTTACGGCAAAATGTGGGAGCTGGTAAATACGGGCAAACTCGAAAATACGGAGGCTGCGCGCAACCGCTACCTGCGTAAGGCCGAGTACCGCAACACGGACTGGTTCAAGGAGCTTTTCCGGAGTACGTTGATGCACACGCACTCGATCAGCCTCAGCTCCGGTACCGAGAAGTCGCAGTACTACGCTTCGATGAGCGCCATGTTCGATCCGGGATGGACCAAGGCCAGCGAGGTGGAGCGTTATACGGCGAACCTCAACGCTACCTACAATATTTTCGACAATCTGACGCTGAACCTCATTTCGAGCGGCTCTTACCGTAAGCAAACGGCTCCGGGTACGTTGGCCGCGACGACCGACGTGGTATTCGGCGAGGTAAAGCGCGATTTCGACATCAACCCCTACTCGTATGCGATGAATTCGTCCCGGACGCTCGATCCCGATGAATTCTACACGCGCAACTACGCTCCGTTCAACATTCTCGACGAACTTGGGAAGAACTACATCGATCTCAACGTCGTGGATACGAAGTTCCAAGCAGAACTGCGTTACAAACCCGTCACGGGTCTCGAACTGAGCGCACTGGCCGCCATCAAATATTCGGCTACGACGCAGGAGCACAACATTACGGACTATTCGAATCAGGCCCGCGCCTACCGTGCAATGGCTACTACGGTGATCCGTGACAACAACCCGTTCCTGTATACCGATCCCGACAATGCGTATGCAGTGCCTATTTCGATCCTGCCCAAGGGCGGTATCTACAAGCGCCGCGACAACAACATGCTGTCGTACGACTTCCGTTTTGCCGCTTCGTACAATACGGAGATCAACAACCAGCACATTATCAACCTCTACGGAGGTATGGAGGTCAACCAGAGCGACCGTCACGAATCTTGGTTCAACGGCTGGGGTATGCAGTACTCGATGGGCCTGATCCCCTTCTACGCCTACGAGGTATTCAAGAAAGGCAAGGAGGAGAACACCGACTACTTCGGTCTGGCCGACACCCATTACCGCAACGTCGCTTTCTTCTTCAACGGCACCTATTCGTGGAAAGGCCGCTACACCCTCAACGGAACCTTCCGTTACGAAGGAACGAACCGCATGGGTAAGAGCCGCAGCGCCCGCTGGCTGCCGACATGGAACGTCGCCGGTGCATGGAACGTACACGAAGAGAATTTCTTCGAGGCGCTGCGTCCCGCACTGTCGCACTTGTCGCTGAAGGCTTCCTACTCGCTGACCGCAGACCGCGGCCCCAGCTTCGTGACCAACTCGCGCGTCGTCATTACGAGCAATACCCCGTGGCGTCCTTCGGCCGGTGTTACCGAGTCGGGTCTGACGATTTACGACTTGGAGAACAGCGAGCTGACTTACGAGAAGAAGAACGAGGTGAACGTCGGTATCGACATGGGCTTCCTGAACAACCGCATCAGCCTCGCAGCCGACTGGTACAAGCGTGACAACCACGACCTGATCGGTGTGATCAACACGCAGGGTATCGGCGGTCAGGTGATGAAATACGGTAACGTCGCCGGTCTGAAATCTTCGGGTGTCGAGCTGACTCTTTCGACCCGCAACATCGAAACCAAGAATTTCAGCTGGTCTACGGACTTCATCTATTCGCACCTGAAAGAGGAGGTGACCGACCTGATGTCGTACAAGCGTGCCATCGACCTCGTATCGGGCACCGGTTTCGGTATGGAAGGCTATCCTTCGCGTTCGATCTTCTCGTTCGACTTCCAAGGCCTGAACGACGAGGGTATCCCGCAGTTCATCAACGAGAAAGGCCAGCTCACGACCACCTCGATCAACTTCCAAGAGCGTAACAACCTCGGACATCTGAAGTATTCGGGTACGGCCGATCCGACGGATTTCGGTAGCTTCGGCAACATGTTCCGTCTCTATGGCTTCAAGCTCAATGTCTTCATCACCTACTCGTTCGGCAATGTGATCCGTCTGGATCCGGTCTTCTCCGAATCCTACAGCGACCTGCTCTCCATGCCGCGCGAGTTCCGCAACCGCTGGATGCGTCCGGGCGATGAGAACCATACGGATATTCCGGTTATCGCCAACAAGCGTCAGGTCAAGAAGGACAACTACCTTTCGCGCGCTTACAATGCCTACAACTATTCGACGGCACGTATCGCCAAGGGCGACTTCATCCGCATGAAGGAGATTTCGCTGACCTACGACTTCCCGAAGCGCTGGATCAAGAAGCTGAGAATGTCCAACCTCGCGCTCAAGATTCAGGCGACGAACCTCTTCCTGATCTATGCGGACAAGAAGCTCAACGGTCAGGATCCGGAATTCTTCAATTCGGGTGGTGTGGCCACTCCCGTGCCGAAGCAGTTTACCTTAATGCTCAAAATCGGTTTATAATTTAGTTTAAAGCATATGAAAACGAACAAATTGATATATTTCCTGCTTGCGGGACTTCTTGTTGCGGGACTCTCCTCCTGTAACGATTTCCTCGACGAGCAGCCTGACAACCGGACGATTATCGATTCGGAAGAGAAGGCTATCAAGATGCTGGTATCGGCTTATGCGGACAGCCAGCCGTGGCTTTTCCTCGAAATGGCTTCCGACAATACCGATAACCACGGCGCCAATTACGATGGCTGGAGCCGTTTCTGGCAGGAGAGCTATGAATGGAGCGATCCGACCGAAACCGACAACGAAGACGCCGCTCACACGTGGGAAGCCCACTACATGGCTATCGCCAACGCCAACGAGGTGCTCAAGGCCATCGACAAGATGGAGATGACCGACAAGCTGAGCGCCGCAAAAGGCGAAGCGCTTATCTGCCGTGCCTATGCCCACTTCGTGCTGGTGAACGTTTTCTGCCAGCATTACGATCCTGCGCATCCCGACGACCTCGGTATTCCCTATATGGAGAAGGCCGAGACGGAACTCGATCCCAAATACGAGCGCGGAACCGTCGCCGAGGTCTACGCCAAGATCGAGAAGGATATCGAAGAGGGACTGCCGCTGATAAACGACGTGATCTATTCGGTGCCCAAGTACCATTTCAACAAGCGTGCGGCCAATGCGTTCGCGGCCCGTTTTTACCTCTACTACCAGAAATGGGACGAGGCGGTAAAATACGCTACGGTGGCGCTGACCAATTCGCCTGCCGGTTCGCTCCGCAATTATGAGGAGCTGCTGGAATATCCGATGAACAACGGCGCTACACTGAATACGGCGGCTACCTACTATGTCAGTGCGGATCTGACGTGCAATTTCATGATGGCCACCGCCTATTCGTATGCCGGCCGCGTATTCGGCGGATACGGTGTCGGAATGCAGTACAATCACGGACAGATGATTGCCGATAACGAGGGCATAGACTGCACGAATACTCCCTTCGCTCCCTACACGTGGAAGTGCGAACCGCTTCGCTTTGTCAGCGGAATCGACAAAATCCTGCTGCCCCGTGTTCCCTATCTGATCGAGTACCTCGACCCGGTGGCGGGAACAGGCTACAGGCATACCGTCTATCCGCTCTTCACGGCCGAAGAGACCTTGCTGACCCGCGCCGAGGCCTATATCATGCAGAAGGACTACTCGGCGGCCCTGAGCGACATGAATCTCTATCTTTCGAATTCATGCAGTAAATACAAGACGTTGACCGAGGCCAATATTTCGAGCTGGGCCGCATCGGTTGCGGATTACGATCCCAAGAATCCGACTCCGAAGAAGCCGCTCAACCCGGCTTTCGAAATCGACCGGACGCAGGAAGGCATGATTCATACGCTGCTGTTGCTGCGCCGCTACGAGACGCTGCATTACGGCCTGCGCTGGTTCGACGTGAAGCGCTTCGGCATCGAGATTTACCGCCGCACCCTGACCAGCAACGATTTGGGAATCAAGAGCGTGGACGATACGCTGGAGGTCCGGGACAACCGCCGTGCCGTTCAGCTGCCCGCCGATGTGCTCGCGGCCGACATGACTCCTAATCCGAGATAATGATAATTCGCTGATCTATATATAAAAGTTGAACGTTATGAAAAAAACAATATTAGGATTATTCGCATTCGTCTGCGCTTTTTCGGGCAGCTCGTGTTCCGAAGACGATCTGAGCGGCACGAGTGTCATCAAACCGGAGCAGACGACGGAGACGCCTTTGGACTCGTGGCTTTACAAAAACTATATCGAGCCTTATAACATCGAGTTCCGCTACCGTTATGAGGATATGGAGAGCGACATGATCTACGATCTGACTCCCGCGAACTACGAGAAGTCGGTTCAGATGGCCAAGCTGGTCAAGCACCTCTGCCTGCAGGCTTACGACGAGGTGACCGGAAGCCGCGACTTCATCACCAGCTACTTCCCGAAGATGGTTTTTCTGGTCGGCAGTCCCGCCTATAACAACAACGGCGAGGTCGTGCTGGGTACGGCCGAAGGCGGAACCAAGATTACGCTCTATGCCGTCAACAATATGGACCCGACCAATGTGGACCTGCTGAACGAGTGGTATTTCAAGACGATCCACCACGAATTCGCTCATATCCTCAACCAGAAGAAGCCCTTCTCGACGGATTTCAATCAGATCACCGGTTTGGCCACGGGCATCCGCTATGTCGGCAACGCCTGCTGGGACGTCTATCCTTCGGAGGACTTGGCGCTTAAGGACGGTTTTATCAGCCGTTACGCTTCGACTTCGGCCGAGGAGGAGTTCGTGGAGGTAAGCTCCATCTACGTCACCAACACGGCCGCCGCTTGGGAGGAGATGCTCGAAACGGCCGGCGAGGTGGGCCGTCCGATGCTCGAAGCCAAATTCGAGATCGTGGACAAATACATGAAGAACGATTGGGGAATCGATCTGGACGAATTGCGCAAAGTCGTTTTACGCCGCCAGAAAGAACTTCCGAACCTCGATTTAGATGCCACTAATTAAGTAAAAAAGGATGTTTATGAAAAAAATATTGATATTACTGGCTCTGCCCCTGCTTTTCAATTCCTGCCTGAAGGACGATGAGGATAAATTCTCGAAATCGGCGACGGAACGCATTGAAGAGGCGGTCAAGGAAGCCATCACTGTACTTCAGGGCGCAGAAAACGGCTGGCGGATGGAGTTGTATCCCGAAGGCGAGCGCATTTACGGCGGCTACACGCTTTTCCTGAAATTCAATGCCGACAATACGGTCGTCGCTTCCAGTGAGAATTTCGCTGCGGGCAAAACCGAATCGTCCTACTATTCGGTGGTTGCGGAGAGCGGTCCCGTACTCGCGTTCGACACCAATAACGACATCATCCATTTCTACTCCTCGCCGACGACGGGCGCTGAACTCGGCATCGGTACGAGCAACGGGGGACTGGAGGGCGATTCCGACTTCATCGTCATGGAGGCTTCCGCCGATTTCGTGAAGCTCAAGGGCCGCAAAACCAACAATTACGCCTACCTCTATCCGATCGAGGCGGGTGTGAACTGGAAGACCGAATTGCAGAGCTATCAGGATGCGGCTGCCAAGATGGACCTGATCTATACCCGTTGCGTGGTTGACGGCGTGACCTATCCGATTGACTGGGAGATGACGCTCAACAACTTCTCTTCCCGCGTTTTCAGGATCTCCTACACGCCGGCTCCCGGAGACGACGGTTCGGTCTCCACGGGCGAGGTCATCAAGGCTCCTTTTGTCTTTACCGAAACGGGTCTTAAATTCTATTCGCCCCTGAAGATCGGAAACGTTGCGGTTTCGGAGATGACTTTCAAGGAGGACTATTATTTCGAGAACGAGGACGGAAGCGTCAAGATCTATTCGCCCAAGCCTGTCCGCTCGAATAACAGGCTTACGATCACTCCTGCGGACATTACCTTCAGCAGCGCGACCGTCAATGTGACGCCGAGCGTCGCCACCGATTATTACTATTTCGACGTTTATGAAAAGGCGGATCTCGAAGGCGAGAGCAACATGGCGATCATCAAGTCGCTGATCTCCGAGATGAACTCCTTGGTCGGAACTTATACGGCCGATTTCGTCGTCTCAGCTCTCGGCAAGAAGGGCGCGGCGAGCGAAATCTTCGAGGACCTCTCTTCGGAAACGGATCATGTGGTCATCGGATTCGGCATCGTCGCTACGGAGAATGTGGTTCTGGCTACGACGGATCTTTTCAGGAAGGAATTCACTACGGAGAAGGCTCCCGAACTCGATGAGGCTTATGCCGCTTGGCTCGGTACGTGGACCGTGACGAGTACGACCTCGATGAAGTCTGCAAAGCCGATCTCCTTCGACGTCACTTTCTCCACGAAGGTCGCCAATACCAACTTTGCGCTTACCGGATGGGCCATCTCGGCTTATCGCGACCGGTTCCCCGCAATTGCCACCTTCGACAAGGAAACCGGTTATATCATGATCCAGAGCTATCAGGAGATCGGAGCTACCGGAGACGGCACCGTTCGCTATGTCGCTCTTTGCCGTGACAAGAATGTAAGCGGTAAATATTATTATCCGGTAGGCGGTTCCTATGTGGGCCTGATCGGTGCCATAATGTCTGACGGAAAGGGCAAGGTTATCGGCAATGAACTCACTCTTACGGGAGATGTGGAGGCCGAGGTGGTTATGATGGACCAGTTCGTTTACAATGGGTCCAACTATCTGGGCAAGTATAATCCGACGGCCGACTCCGGATTTACGGCCGACGACTATCCGGTCGGACCGTTTACACTGGTGAAAAAATCTCCGGCCGCTGCCCCCGTTAAGGGGAAAGCCATGCTGGCAGGTAAATTTGCAGCTGCTGCGGACCGGAATATGAAGCCGGCCGTTCCGCAATTGACTTCGGCGCCGTCGTTCGAACGGCGTGCCGTTAATGCAAATGCAGTGATGCTCAAGTAAGATCGCTTGCATTATTGATCAAGGGGAGGGAGGAGCATCGACGGCTCCTCCCTTTTTTTGTGAAGCCGGGGATGGGCGCAAGATGCTTCCGCAACTGAAAAAAGCAGAAAAAATGCAGCGGGCATTTGCAGATTTGAAAAAGAATTTTTACCTTTGCACCACGATAATACGGAAAGGAGTATTCCTGACCCCGATATCGGGATGGTGCCATAGCTCAGTTGGTAGAGCAAAGGACTGAAAATCCTTGTGTCGCTGGTTCGATTCCCGCTGGTACCACAAAGAAAATCAACCACTTACAGCAATGTAGGTGGTTTTCTTTTTGTCTTTTTCGTAGCGGTTTTACGGTGGTTTGAGCAGGTTGTTTAAACCGTTGTTTAAACCATGAGTGCCACAATCGAGGTCGTTTGCTACAAGTCCAAAGTATTGGCAAACAATGACTCACCGCTTATGTTACGAATCACGAAAGACCGAAAACTGAAATATTCCAGCATCGGTGTTTCTGTAAATCCTGCCTTGTGGGATTTCGAGAAGAACAGACCGCGTAGGAATTGCCCTAATCGTCTACATATCGAACGCCTTATTGCAGATAAGATAGAAGCCTATCGTGCCAAGATGATTGAATTGCAGGCCGAGAAAAAAGAGTTTACCGCAACATCGTTACATGAACGAGTTGCAGATAAGACTACTAAACGCACCGTTGGCGAGGTGTTCCAATCCCAAATCGAGAATTTGAAGCAAACGGGGCGAACGGGCTATGCGTTATCGCACAGAGAGGTCTACAATTCATTGCTGAAATTCAACGGGCATCTGAATATCTACTTTTCAGACATCGACACAGTTTGGTTGAAACGCTATGAAACATGGTTGCGGGGACAGGGCTTTTCAGAAAACACGATAGGCCGTCGATTCCGTACCCTGCGGGCTGTTTATAATGTAGCCATTGAGGAAAAGTGTGTGAAAGCGGATTATTACCCGTTCAAATCCTACAAGGTTTCCAAACTGCACCAAGCGACGGCAAAGCGAGCCATAAGTAAGGCAGACATCATGCGGATTATAGAATACCGCAGTAATGATTTCTATAAGCAATTTGCAGTCGATTTGTTCGCGTTCGGCTACTTTATGGGTGGAATCAATTTCGTAGATATAGCCTACCTCAAAACCGATAATACTGTCTCTTATACACATCTGACGCTGCCGACGAACTCTAGGGTGTAGAT
>ENA-OYYK01001433-OYYK01001433.1-human-gut-metagenome-genome-assembly--contig:-NODE-1433-length-11766-cov-9.575613_pt1 | contig 11766 bp, 9 predicted proteins | sample MGYA00243247_ERZ653443 | MGnify/ENA primary metagenome ERZ653443 (study PRJEB26926, sample SAMN06165010) | human gut metagenome | biome: ENVO:00009003; feature: ENVO:2100002; material: ENVO:00002003... | reverse complement strand
CACGTAATAGATCGCGCTGTCGCCGCTCTCGTGGGGGCTGAACACCTTAATCCTTACGCCGTCACCGGCCTGCTCGACCGTGTAGACGCCAGAGTCGCCCTTGTTCGCGCTATCGACTTTGTTAAACGCGGTGTCCTCTTCCTCGACACTCAGCACGTCAACGTCCGCCGTGCCGCCCTGCTGGTTGGTGCCCGTATTGATCTCCCAAAACACGCCGTTGATGTCGTCGTCGAAATCAAACTGGCGTCCCTCGACAACGGTCAGCGATCCATCGGCCTCGACCGTGGCACTGATATAAGTTTGGGTCATGGAGTAGCCGTCGGCGTGCGCGGCGGCAAAAAGCTCGACGAGGTGAACTGCGCCTACTGCGGGCAGTGCATCACCCACTGTCCGACCGGTGCTCTCCGCGAGCGGGACGATACCGAAAAGGTCATCTCCGCGATCGATGATCCGAAGAAGGTCGTCGTGCTGCAGGTCGCTCCGGCGGTGCGCGCCGCGTGGGGCGAGGGGCTGGGCCTTCCCAAGGAGCTCGCCACCGAAGGGCGCATGGCGGCGGCGTTCCGCGCCGCCTCGGCGGTCTCGGCGTCGATGAGGTCGATGACCGCCTCTGCCTCGGTGAGATCCATTTTGCCGTTCAGAAACGCGCGCTCGGTAAACTCTCCCGCCCGCGCCTGCCGCGCGCCTGCGGCAAACGCGGCACGCAGGACCTCCTGCAAAACGACCGGCGAGCCGTGGCAGTGCAGCTCCGCGCTCTCCTCGCCCGTGTAGCTGTGTCCGGCGGAGAACACCACCGCCAGCGCGTGGTCGAGCGTGCGGCCCTCGGCGTCGTGCACCGTGCCGTAGGTCATGCGTCGCGGCGGAAGCTCCGCAGCCGAACGACCCTCCACCGGCGTGAACAGCGCCGCGAGCACGCGCCGCGTCTCCGCGCCGCTCAGGCGCACGATGCCGACCGCGGCGGCTGCGGACGCGGTGGCGATGGCAGCAATGGTGTCGGGCATAATGCTTCCTCCTTGATGTTAGCCGGTATTTGCCTGTATGATACCACAAAACGGAAAAAATGAAAAGGGGCACGGCGCAGCCGTGTCCCTCTTTTTGTATTCCACCGATCGGCAATCAGCGTGAGATGCAATAAAAATAGATGTTTACACAAATCATCACAACGGCAAACGTAATAAGCACCACCCAGCTTATTTGCATGGCCTTAGATTTTGTATTCCTGATGCAATATGCCAAATAGATGATCCAGCAGGAGTAGAACACAAAAATAATGCCGCGGTTCCGGATTAATATACTTAGAAGGAACAACGCATTTACGATCTTCATTCCATTCTCTGACATCAGTATACTTTTGATCTTTTTCACCGGTTGACCTCCCAGCTGAATATATTATCGTTTTTATTGTATCATACTCCACACTTCCCCACAAGGGCAAAAAGACGCCGCATATCAAATTTCGGTTTTCCGCTTACTGCTCCTTGGCGGCCTCGGCCTGCTGGGCCTCGATCTCGAGGAGAGCATCCTTGCGGGAGAGGTTCCAGCGGCCCTTTTCGTCGATCTCCATGAACTTGACCCAGATCATGTCGCCGACGGTGACCACGTCCTCGACCTTCTCGACGCGCTTCTTGTCGAGCTTGGAGATGTGGACCAGACCGTCCTTACCCGGGGCGATCTCCACGAAGGCACCGAACTGCATCAGGCGCACGACGCGGCCGTAGTACAGCTTGCCGACCTCGGGGACAAACACGATGTCGTCGATGCACTTCTTCGCGGCGTCGCAGGCGGCGGCGTCGGCAGAGGCGATGTGGATGGTGCCGTCGTCGTCGATGTCGATCTTCGCGCCGGTGTCGGCGACGATCTTCTGAATGACGGAGCCGCCCTTGCCGATGACCTCGCGGATGCGGTCGGGATCGATCTTCATGGTGATCATCTTGGGCGCGTAGGGGCTGACCTCGGGACGCGGCTCGGCGATGCAGGGCAGCATGATCTGGTCGAGGATCTGCACGCGCGCGTCGTAGGTGATGTCCAGCGCGTTCTTGATGATCGCCATGGTCAGGCCGTCGTTCTTGAGGTCCATCTGGATGGCGGTGATGCCCTTCTTCGTACCGGCGACCTTGAAGTCCATCTCGCCGTGGAAGTCCTCAACGCCCTGAATGTCGATAAAGGTGGTGAAATCGTCGCCGTCCTGAATGAGGCCGCAGGAGATGCCGGCGACGGGAGCCTTGATGGGCACGCCGGCGTCCATCAGCGCGAGCGTGGAGCCGCAGATGGAGCCCTGAGAGGTGGAGCCGTTGGAGGAGACGACCTCGCTCACCACGCGGATGGCGTAGGGGAACTCCTCAACGGGCGGAATGACGGGCAGCAGCGCGCGCTCGGCGAGAGCGCCGTGGCCGATCTCGCGGCGGCCGGGGCTGCGGGCGGGCTTGGCCTCGCCGACGGAGTAGCCGGGGAAGTTGTAGTGGTGCATATAGCGCTTCTCAGTCTCTTCCCAGATGGTGTCGAGCTTCTGGTTGGCGCTGAGGGTATCGAGAGTGCAGACGGAGAGCACCTGCGTCTGGCCGCGGGTGAACAGGCCCGAGCCATGGACGCGGGGCAGCACGCCGACCTCGGCGGCGAGAGGACGGATCTCGTTCTTCTGACGGCCGTCAACGCGGTGACCCTCGAGCAGCCACGCCTTGACGATCTTCTTCTGGAACTTATAGGTGAACTCGTCGAGGTACTGATCCATGTCGGGATACTCCTCGAGGTACTTCTCGTGCCAGTGCTCGATCATCTCGTTCCAGCGGGCCTCGCGGACGTTCTTGTCGTCGGTATCCATGGCGGCCATGGCCTCGTCCATGAAGTCGGCAACGATCTTGTCGAAGAGCTCCTGATTGAAGTTCGCGTGGGGATAGTCGAACTTGGGCTTGCCGATCTCGGCGACCATGCGGTTGATGAGCTCGATCTGCTTCTGATTTTCGTTGTGCGCCAGCTCGATGGCACGGTACATCGTGTCGTTATCGACCTCGTTCGCGCCCGCCTCGATCATAACGACCTTCTTGCTGGTGGAGACGACGGTCACGTCAAGGTCGGAGACCTTGCGCTGCTCGCTCGTGGGGTTGAGAACCAGCTCGCCATTGACGAGACCGACCTTCAGCGCGCCGACGGGGCCGTTCCAGGGAATGTCGGAGATGGCGAGGGCGGCGGAGGTGCCGATGAGCGCGGCGATCTCGGGAGAACAGTCGTGGTCGACCGCCATGACGGTCGCCATGATGGACACGTCGTTGCGGAAATCATAGGGGAAGAGCGGGCGGATGGGGCGGTCGATGACGCGGCTGGTCAGGATGCCCTTCTCGCCGGGGCGGCCCTCGCGGCGGTTGAAGCTGCCGGGGATGCGGCCGACGGAGTACATCTTCTCCTCAAAGTCGACGGAGAGGGGGAAGAAGTCGATGCCGTCGCGGGGACGGGCGGACGCGGTGGCGCAGACCAGCACGCGGGTGTCGCCGTAGCCGACCATGACGGCGGCGTTGGCGAGCTCGGCGAGCTTGCCGACCTCGAGGGTCAGCGGACGGCCGGCGAGTTCCATTTCATACTTGTGGTAGCCGGGGAATTGACGGTGGGTGATGATGGTGGACATGATCATACTCCTTTTCAGATTTTTGTCGGGAGCCTTGTCCGACCCTTTAGCACTTGAGCTCAGCCGCGAACGCGTCGCGGACAAGATCAACTGCTAAAATGCGGGCGTCGGCTCCCTGTTTTGCGGGCTTTTGCGGGAAAATCAGGGGTGCAAGATAGCAAAACACGCGGGGAAAGAATATCCTTCCCCCGCGCATATTGTCTCTTACTTACGGATGCCGAGCTTGGCGATGATGGCACGATAGCGCTCGATGTCCTTCTTCATGAGGTAGTCGAGCAGGCTGCGGCGCTTACCGATCATCTTGTACAGGCCGCGGCGGGAGTGGTTATCCTGCGCGTGGACCTTGAGGTGCTCGGTGAGCTGGTTGATGCGCTCGGTGAGAATGGCAATCTGGACCTCGGGAGAACCGGTGTCGCTCTCATGGGTGCGGTTGGCTTCGATAATGGCAGTCTTCTGGTCTTTGAGCATCATAGTTGTGTTTCCACCTTTCGATCAAATTCACCCAAGGCTGAGCGGCGGGACAGGTGACGATCCGCGTCCTAAGCCCGGGTATGCTCCTCGCGCGCCTTCACGCGCTTTGATATCATACCACGGCTTTTTTCTATTGTAAAGGGAAATCTTCGAAAATATTCCGCGTTTTCTCCTCTTTTTTCGCCGGGGGAGCGAAAAGCGGGACGGACCGCATGGTCCGTCCCGCCGCAGGAGACCGGATGTTCGCTTATTCGAGCTTGCCTGCCTTCACGCCGTTGAAGTGTTCCTTCGTCAGCTTGATGACCACGGGGCTGAGGAGCAGGATGCCGATGAGGTTCGGGATCGCCATGAGGCCGTTGAGGGTGTCGGAGATGTCCCACACCAGCTTGAGGTTGGCGACCGAGCCGGCGATGACGACGAGGCAGAAGAGAACCTGATAGGGGCGGATGATCTTGCTGCCGAAGAGGAACTCCGCGCAGCGGGTGCCGTAGAGCGCCCAGCCGAGGATGGTGGAGGTGGCGAAGAGCAGCAGGCCGACGGCAAGGATCAGGGAACCGAGCTTGTCGCCGAAGACGCTGGCGAAGCCCGCGACCGCGGTGGGCACGCCCGCAAGATCGTTGTTGCCGTAGTTGCCCGTGGCGGCGCCGGAGCAGAGGACGACGAGGGAGGTCAGGGTGCAGATGACGATGGTGTCCATAAAGACCTCAAAGATGCCGTAGAGGCCCTGCCGGACGGGGTTCTTCTCGGAGGTGGCGGCGTGCGCGATGGGCGCGGAGCCGAGACCGGCCTCATTGGAGAAGACGCCGCGGCCGACGCCCTTGGTGATGGCGAGCTTCATGGTCACGCCCACCGCGCCGCCGACGACGGCGGAGGGGTTGAACGCGCCCTGGAAGATGCTGGCAAACACGCCGGGGATCGTGCCCGCGTTGGCGATAACGACCACGAGCGCGCAGACAATGTAGATGGCCGCCATGCCGGGGACGAGCTTTTCGGTGACCTGACCGATGCGCTTGACGCCGCCGAGGAGCACGAGCGCCACGAAAATGGCGATCACAACGCCGGTGATGAGGCCGATGATCATGTCAAACTCCTTGGCGTTCTCATGGAATGCGACCGCGACGGAGTTGACGGAGGAAGCGATGGAGTTGATCTGGGAGATGTTGCCGATGCCGAACGCGGCGAGCGCGCCGAACACGGAGAAGATGACGCCCAGCCACTTCCACTTGGGGCCGAGACCGTTCTTGATGTAGTACATCGGGCCGCCGCACCAGTCGCCCTTTTCGTTGCGCTCACGGTACTTGACCGCAAGGGTGACCTCGGCGAACTTGGTGACCATGCCGAAGAGAGCGGAGATCCACATCCAGAACACCGCGCCCGGGCCGCCGAGGATGATCGCGCCGGTGACGCCGGCGATGTTGCCCGTGCCGACCGTGGACGCCAGCGCCGTGGAGACCGCCTGCATCGGCGTGATCTCGCCCTCGCCTGCTTCGGACTTCTGGAAGATCTTGCCGATGGTGTTCTTCCACCAGTAGCCGATCTTGGAGAACTGAATGAAGCCGACGCGGAAGCTCAGGTAAATGCCCGTGCCGACCAGCAGTGCCAGCATGATGGGTCCCCATACAAAGCCGTTTACCGCACTGTTGATTTCTATGATCTTATCCATGTGATTTCCCCTCTCCTATTAAATTGCATTGCTTTCAAAAGGGCATATTGGGTCTTCCCGCCCTTTCTCCACGGTATTAAGATAGCAGATTCCACGCGCAAAAGCAACCGTCCGACGGCACTTTCTCTATTTTTGTTAAATTGGTACTTTAAAATTATTAAATTTCGTCAATATGACGATTTGGTACAATAGATAAATTCTTAACGGGGTCTTATCGTTCTTCTGTGAGATTTCGCCAATTTCCGAAAAATACTTGACAGAACGACACTCTCATGCTATCCTAACTATACTAATACGCTTAATACAGTCAGGAGGGATGGCATCATGGTTTCCTTCAGCGTTCTGACGGTCGGCGTAGGCGCGATCCTTGTGGTCCTGCTCGTCGCCGTCGTCGTACTTCTCAGCCGATAAGCAAACAGGAGGCACCGCTATGATCACCTTGAATTACCGCGACGCGCGCCCGATCTACGAGCAGGTGCGCGACGGGCTGCGGCGGCTGATCGTCTCCGGCGCGATCGCCGACGGGGAAAAGCTCCCCTCGGTGCGCGCGCTGGCCAGTCAGCTCGCCATCAACCCGAACACCATCCAGCGCGCCTACAGCGAGCTGGAATCGGAGGGCTACGCCGCGTCTGTCCCGGGAAAGGGCAGCTTCGCCGTGCGCCGCGAGCGCGCCGAGGACGACGGACGCCGCCTTGCGCTGACCGAGACCCTGCGCGAAACGCTGCGCGAGCTGCGCGCGCTCGGCATGACGACCGCCGAGCTGGACGCCATCTACCGGGAGGAGGAAGAGAAATGATCGAAATTCGTGAGCTGGTGAAGACCTTTGACGGCTTTGCCGCGCTCGACGGCGCGAGCCTGACCGTGCCGCAGGGCGCGATCTACGGTCTCGTGGGGCCGAACGGCGCGGGCAAATCCACGCTGCTGCGCCACCTGACCGGCGTATACCGGCAGGACTCCGGCACCGTCTCGGTGGACGGCGCAGACGTATGGGAGAACGTGGCGGTCAAGCAGCGCATCGCCTCCATCCCCGACGACTGGCACTATTTTATGCAGTCGAGCATCCGCGACATGATGAAATTTTACCGCGGCTTCTATCCACAGTTCAACATGGAGCGCTACGAGAAGTTGTGCGGCGTCTTTTCGCTGGACGAAAAGCAGCTCATCCGCCGTCTTTCCAAGGGAATGCAGAAGCAGGCGGCGTTCTGGATCGCCATGTGCTGTATGCCGGACTATCTCATTTTGGATGAGCCGGTGGACGGCCTCGACCCCGTGATGCGCCGTCAGGTGTGGAGCCTCATCATGCAGGACGTCGCCGAGCGCGGCACAACCGTGCTCGTCTCCAGCCACAACCTGCGCGAGCTGGAGGACGTGTGCGACCACGTCGGCATCATGAATAAGGGAAAGGTCCTGCTGGAGCGCAGCCTTTCCGAGCTGCAGGAGAACACGGTCAAAATGCAGATCGTCTTCCGGGGCGAGGGCGCGCCGGAGCTCCCCGCGGGGCTGAACCTGCTGCACGAGAGCCATCTCGGGCGCGTGTTCACCATCATCTTCCGCGGCAATACGCAGCAGATCACCGAGCGGCTCGCCGCGCTGGACCCCGTGTACATGGAGGCCGTGCCGCTGACGCTGGAGGAAATTTTCATCTATGAGCTGGGAGGTGCCGACTATGCAGTCCGCGACATCGTTCTTTAACCGCGCGCTTTTCCGCAAGAACCTGCAGCGCTTCTGGCCGCTGTGGCTGGGCTACGTCCTGATCTGGCTGCTGCTCCTGCCGCTGCCGCTGCTCAACGAGCTGGCCGACTATCACGGTGTCCCGACCGTGGCCGACGCCTCATATTACCTGCTGCAGATCGGCGCCTACGGCGGGCTTGTGATGGGCGCCGTGTTCGGCATCTTCTTCGCCATGGCGATGTTCGCCTACCTTACCAACCCCCGCGCCACGCAGGGCTTCCATTCCATGCCTGTGCGGCGTGAGACGCTGTACGCGACCAACTACCTCACCGGCCTTGTGTGCATGGTCTCCGCGCTCGTGCTCGCCTTTGCCCTCGCGGGCATCACCGCCGCCTGCTTCGGCGCGCTGGACCTTACCGCGCTCGGTACCGCGCTGCTCGCCGCCGTGCTCTCGGTGCTGTTCTTCTACTCCTTCGCTGTGCTGTGCATGATGTTCACCGGGCAAATTCTGGCCGCGCCCGTGTTCTACGGCACCCTCAATTTCCTTGCCGTGGGTATGGAATACCTCGTGCGCACCTTTGCCGGCAACTTCCTCTACGGCTATAGCGGTTATTCCGCTCCGGAGACCTTCGCCTTCCTCTCGCCTGCCTGGGAGCTTGTCTGCGTGCTGGACGTGAGCAATGTCGCCCGCGTGGACCGCATCCTCAGCGACGGGACGTATCAGGTCATTCGGGGCGGCGAGTATATGCTCAGCGGCCTTGGCGTGCTCGGCATCTATGCTGCCGTCGGCATCGTGCTCGCCGTGCTCGGCCTGCTCGTCTACCGCCGCCGCGCGAGCGAGGCGACCGGCTCCATCGTCACCGTGGCATGGGCGCGCCCCATCTTCAAATACGGCGTGGCGGTCTGCGCCGCGTTCTCGCTCGGGCAGCTTATCTACTTCCTCGTCTTCGGTCTCAACCTCCATAACGGCCAATACTCGCTCCCCGGCACCATCGCCTGTATGCTCTTCACCGGCCTGCTCGGCTACTTCGCCGCGGAAATGCTGCTGCACAAGAGCTTCCGCGTCTGGCGCACAGGCCGCGTCGGCGCGCTGGTGTTCTCCGCCGTGCTGGTGTGCTTCGGCGTCGCCATGTCGCTCGACCTCACCGGCTACGAGGGCTATACGCCCGACGCGGAGGAGGTGGAGTTCGTCTCCGTTTATCTCTCCTCGAACGGCGACTACCTCTCCTGCAAGCTCGACGAGCCGGAGAGCATTGAGCGCACCCTCGCCGCGCACCGCGCGATGATCGCCGACAAGGCGCGCCAGCTCAGCTACGCGCGGACCACCTATGAAACGCCTGCGGACGCTCCGGTCGACAGCTATCTCTATTTCACCGTCACCTACGCGCTCACGGACGGGCGCGTCGTGCGCCGCAGCTACGGCGACTGTCGCGCCTTCTTCCGGGAGCTGAACGAGCCCGGCTCCGTCGCGCAGACGATGACGGCGCTGCTCAACTGTCCCGAGGCCGCGCTCGACCGCGTGCTCGGCGAGCTGGCGGACGACAAGAGCAACGCCTATCTCACCGGCGGCTACTACGACGTCGTCAGCGACGGCGCCTACGGCGAGGACAACGGCGAGCTGACCGCCGCGCAGGCCAACACGCTCGTCTCCGCGCTGCGCCGCGACTACGAGGCGGGTCACGCCTCCAACGCCTCGCTCTTTGAGGACACGCTCTACAGCGGCAGCTTCTACGTCGAGCTGGAGCTGTGGTACAGCGTCCGGGTGGACGAGAAGCCGACCAGGCAGCCGATCGACACGACCTCGAGCTCGAGCGGCAGCGTCTGTGCGATCGTCACGCCGGAGATGACCTGTACGCTCGAAGCGCTTGCCGGCATGGGCATCGAAACGCCCGCGACCGCGCGCGGCTTCTGACGCATGGCTGCACGAAAAAAGCGCAGCCGCGTCTGGCTGGAGCGGGCGGTCATCGCCGTACTCGTCCTCTGCATCGGCGCGGAGCTGGTCTACTGGTTCCGCCACCGCGGCGTCCCCGGCGCGGACGTGTCCGCGCCGGAATGGGTGGAGCAGGACATCCTGCCGCTCAACCCATACTCCCGCCCCGGTACGCCGCTCGAGACGATCGACGGCGTGGTCGTCCACTACGTCGGAAACCCTGGCACCTCGGCGGCGGCAAACCGCAGCTTCTTCGCCAATCTCGCCGTCACGCATGAGACTTACGCCAGCGCCCACTTCGTCGTGGGGCTGGAGGGTGAGGTGCTCCAATGCGTTCCGCTCTCGGAGGTCGCCTACTGCTCCTCGCAGGCGAACGATCACACCGTTTCCATCGAGGTCTGCCACGCGGATGAGGCGGGCGAGTTCTCCGCCGAGACGATGGCGAGCCTTCTGCGGCTGACGGCGTGGCTGTGCGAGGAATTCGATCTCGCTCCCGCCGACGTCATCCGCCACTACGACGTGACCGGCAAAATTTGTCCGAAATACTACGTCGACCACCCCGAGGCGTGGGAGGACTTCCGCTCCGCCCTCCGCGCGGTGCGCACACAGGAGAACCCTTCATGAAACATATCCCCAAAAAGCTGAGCGGCTTCGCGCTCAAATACATCGCCATGGTCTCCATGCTCTGCGACCATGCGAATATGCTCGTGATCCGGCGCGGCTTTTTCGCGCCGTTCCGCGGTGAGGACGGAAGCACGCTCATCCCGCAGAACGCGCCCGCATGGCTCGGCGCCGTGCAGGGCGTCTACCGCGTGTTTGATGTGCTGGGCCATCTCGCTTTTCCGCTCTATGTCTTCCTGCTCGCCGAGGGCTTCACGCACACACGGGACCGGAAGCGGTATTTCCTTACGCTGCTGGCCTTTGCCCTTATCAGCGAGCCGGTCTTCAACCTCGCGCACTATGAGCAGTGGACCGGTCCCGCGCTTCAAAACGTACTCTTTACGCTCTCGCTCTCCTGCCTGGAGCTATTCGTGCTCGCACGCATTGAGTCCGACGCGGCAGAGCGCGGGAAGCGGATAGCGCTGTACGTCCTGACCTGTCTCGTCTTCGGCGCGGCGGCGTTTGCCGTCCGCAGCGAATACGTCTTTCTCGGCACGCTCTCCGCCGCGCTTTTCTATCTGCTGCGCTCGGCGGGCGTATGGCGGCTCGCGGGACTGCTCCCGCTGCTCATCGCCTCGCCGTGGGTGCTGCTGTGCGCACCGCTCCTGCTGCTCTACAGCGGCGAGCGCGGGCGGCGCGGCGGAAAATATTTCTTTTACTTTTTCTATCCCGCGCACTTTCTCCTTTTGCAGCTGCTCGGGAAATGGATCGCTACAGCCCTTGCATAAGGAAAGCGCGGAGCCTTCTGCTCCGCGCTCAGTCTGTCGAGGAACCCGGTCTGCACTCAGGAGCAGACTGGGTCTCGAACATATATGAGCGAAAAAACAGCAAAGCGAAACAAGGACAACAGGTCCCTCCATTTCCATGTGGCCAACTTTTTCAAGTTCATGGCAACAAACTTAAGCTTCACCCAGTTCGTCACCTGAGCCAAGCCTCTGTATTGTGTATAACGCATCGCGTGTTTTTCCTTGGCGTCCGCGAAGACCCGTTCAATGGTTTCTTTTCGGCGCTTATAGAGCTGTGCGTACGCAGGCGTATATCTGGCATCGTCCGCCAATTCCTCATAGTCCTTCCAGATATGCCGCTGCACCGTTTTGATACAGCCCCTGGAATGCGTACACCGTTCTCTGGTCGGACAGGCCGCGCAGATATTCGGATCGCTCTTGTATTCCCTATATCCATCCCGGTTCGTGGTGCTGTATTTCAAGGGCTGGTATTCGGGACATATCACGCAGTCGTAGAATTCATCATAGACATACTTCCACCACTCGTGTCCATTCTTCACGGTTTGCGGGCGCTTGTAGGCTGTGGAAAGGACTCTGCCATCGCCGAACACTTTCCTGCAGATATGAGGCGTTTTGTATGCAGCATCGGCTACAACGGCCTCTACCTGTGGAAAATTTTCCGTTACTTTGTCGTAAACTTCATCAAAGGCCACGCTGTCATGGACATTGCCGGGTGTCACGACTGTTTCCAGCACGAAACCGTTCTTGTCGCAGGCGGTATGCGCCTCATAGGCGAACTGCCGCTTGTGCTCTCCCTTTACGAATAAGCCGCAGTCTGGGTCCGTAACGCTTTTCGTTACGGTACGAAAGCCTTGCTTCTTCCTGCGGGCCAGCTTCTTCTTAGAGGTGTTATCTTTGTGCTTCCTAGGAGAGGCCGGAGGATCGTTGTCATCATCAAAGGGCTTCTTGTCATGCGCCTCTCTATCCGCGTTGACCTCTTCCATCAATTCTTTTGCATAGTGCCTGGCAGCTG
>ENA-OYYK01001424-OYYK01001424.1-human-gut-metagenome-genome-assembly--contig:-NODE-1424-length-11818-cov-5.359007_pt1 | contig 11818 bp, 7 predicted proteins | sample MGYA00243247_ERZ653443 | MGnify/ENA primary metagenome ERZ653443 (study PRJEB26926, sample SAMN06165010) | human gut metagenome | biome: ENVO:00009003; feature: ENVO:2100002; material: ENVO:00002003... | reverse complement strand
GAGATTACTACGCGTCTCGTGGGCTCGGAGATGTGTATAAGAGACAGGCTGTACAAATTGGCCGCTTTTGCTATAGGATATCCTCTTTATCTGGCGGGATGGGATTTTACGCTCAGGAAGGCCGGATTTAAGTATCTTACCAATAATTATTTTTTCACTTATCTTAAAAGTCCGTTCACGATAATCTTTTTCGTGCTCATTGTTCTGATTTTTGCCTTTTATGTTACTTATGAAGTGGCATGCCTTTCGGTGTGCTTTGATGCCGGTTACCATAATAATCCGATAACCATTGCCCAGATTTTTAAGGCAGGTGCGAAACTGGTCCGTAAAACGATGAAAAAGAAACGCATAGGAACTTTTTTGCATGTGCTGATTGTATCATTAATGATGAATATTACACTGATAGGTTTTCTTGCATCGGGAATTACGCTTTCGGACGCGGCTGTGCGCACGATTAAGAGCCATGCATATATTTTTATTCCGATAGGACTGGCGGTGCTTGCTTTGTTTGTGTATTGTATTATTCATATGTTTTCCATCAATTACATGGCATATGACGGTGGAGATATATCGGACAGCAAACGTAAGAGCAGGCAGATGGTAAGAGTGAGGGGACTAAGGTCATTCGGACTTGTGTTTGGCTGGAACGTCGCATTGTTAGCGGTAATTTATATAGTTTATTTTATAATGATTATTTTCATAAGTCTCGGTGTCACGATACTTGACAAGGCTAATCTCGGTATGGCGTTATTCCTTACGGTGTTCAGGGTTGTGCTTTTCGTGACCAAGGTTCTTCTCACAATTACATCACTTCCGGTTTCGTATTGTCTGATAACGAGTATGTTTTACAGATACAGATGCGATGAAGGGGACGAATTCAATATGGGAATAGTTACGGAGGGCCTGATTGGAAGTAAGGGAAATTCACACCGCATGAGGCAGTTCGTGATATCGGCGGCAGTTATCGTAATATCGCTGGTAATGAATATCATGTATATGGTGAGTGCATTTGACAGCAATCCTTTCTCTAACGTGGAATTCTTTGACCAGACACTTATAATGGCGCACCGCGGAAGTTCATATAATGCACCTGAGAATACCATGCTTGCATTTGAGAAAGCAGTGGAAGCTACGGCCGATTATATTGAACTTGATGTCCATGAGACGAAGGACGGACAGATTGTGGTCATGCATGATGACAGCCTTAAGAGAACGGCCGGAGTGAATAAGGAAGTCTGGAATATGAATTATGAGGATATAGCAAAACTGGATGCCGGAAGCTGGTTTGGCAGCAATGAAGAATTTAAGGAATGCCGCATACCGCTTTTGTCTGATGTAATGAAATATACCAAGGGAAAAATACGGCTTAACATAGAGATAAAACTTACGGACAACGAGCCTGATCTTGTGAAAATGGTTGCAGCACTCATAGAACAATATGATTATATTGACGAATGCGTTGTCACATCCATGAATTACGAAGCACTTAAGGGTATAAAACAGATTAATCCGAAGATACAGACCGGGTATGTGCTTAATGTGGCGTACGGTAATTTTTATAATCTGCCGTATGTTGACGCTTTCAGTATTAATTCGGGATTTGTCAATAAGAATATGGTCGATGCCATCCATAACAGAGGCAAGGAGATATATGTCTGGACGGTTAATGGTGAAAACAGGGCCAAGGAACTTACCGTAATGGGTGTTGACGGGCTGATAACGGATAATCCCGTTATGGCAAGGGAAGTTGTTTACTCCAAATATTCCAATACATTGATATATAATGTGCTGAGTTATGTTTTTAAAGGATAGGGGTAACTCATTTTGACTTTTTTACCAAAATATTATATAATATGAATTGATGGCCGCAAGCCTGTTTGACAGATAAAATCATATGAAAAGAGGTATGTTAATGGATAATAAGAAAATAGTTGTTGCACTCGGACGTAATGCATTCGGTGAGACATTTCCGGAGCAGAAGGCTAATGTTGCCAAAGCGGCAAGAGCGATAGCCGATCTTGTTGAGGCTAAGTATAATATAGTTATTACACACAGTAACGGTCCGCAGGTAGGAATGATACAGACTGCAATGACCGAATTTGCCAGACTTGATTCAAGATATACGGTTGCGCCTATGTCACTTTGCGGTGCAATGAGTCAGGGATATATCGGTTTTGACCTTCAGAATGCGATAAGAACAGAGCTTCTCAACAGAGGAATATATAAGACGGTATCTACTATTATAACACAGGTCAAGGTGGATCCTTTTGACAGGGCATTCTCTAATCCTACCAAGGTTATCGGAAGATATATGACAGAGGAAGAGGCGAAGGCTGAGGAAGCCAAGGGCAATTATGTTGTAAAAGAAGATAAAGGATACCGCAGGATAATCGCAGCTCCTAAGCCTCAGGATATATACGAAATCGATGCGGTAAGAACACTTCTGGATGCCGGACAGATTGTAATAGCTGCCGGAGGCGGCGGAATACCGGTACTTGAACAGAGAACTGTCCTTAAGGGAGCAAGCGCCATAATTGAGAAAGATTATGTTGCGGCAAGACTTGCGGAACTTATTGATGCAGATACACTTCTTTTCCTTACGGCAGCTGACAAGCTTGTCATTAATGAAGGAACGGATAAGGAACAGAGTTTTGACACGATCAAGGCCTCTGAGCTTAAGGAATATGTGAATGAAGATAATATGGGAGCCATTACGACACTGCCTAAGGTATCGGCAGCGGTAGAGTTTGTTCTCGCAGGCAATGAGCGTAAAGCGGTAATTGCCAACCTTGAGAGCGCTAAGGATGCGCTTGCGGGCAAATGCGGAACTACGATTTTATAGACGTCGGAAAGGATGATAACAATGACAAAAGTAACAATAATCTCGGGATTTCTCGGAGCAGGTAAGACTACATTTATTAAGAAACTTCTCGAGGAAGTTTATAAGGGACAGAAGGTTGTCCTTATCGAGAATGAGTTCGGTGAAATAGGAATTGACGGCGGCTTCCTTAAGGATGCCGGAGTACAGATTAACGAGATGAATTCAGGATGCATATGCTGTTCACTCGTAGGAGATTTCGGAAGGGCTCTTAAGCAGGTTGCGGCTGATTATAAGCCGGATATGATTATAATAGAGCCATCCGGAGTAGGAAAGCTTTCGGATGTAATTGCCGCTGTTGAGAATGTGGCTGAAGAAGCAGAACTTACACTTGAGAATTTCATAACTGTAGCTGACGGAACCAAGTGCAAGATGTATATCAAGAATTTTGGTGAGTTTTATAATAACCAGATTGAGAGTGCATCCACAATAGTTCTCAGCAGAACACAGAATATGACAGAAGATAAGCTTGAAGCTGCTGTAGCACTTATCAGGGAGCATAATGATAAGGCTGCGATAATCACAACACCTTGGGATGATCTTACAGGTAAGCAGATTGAAGATGCCATGAAGAAAACATCTCTTGTTGACGAGATGCTTAAGGAAATGGATGTATGTCCGGTTTGCGGACATCATCATGATGACGAAGATGAGCATGAACATCATCATGACCATGACGGAGAATGTTGCTGCGGACATGATCATGAGCATGAACATCATCATGACCATGATGAGGAAGAACATGAACATCACCACCATGACCATGATGAGGAAGAACATGAGCATCATAACCATGACGGAGAATGCTGCTGCGGACATGATCATGAGCATGAGCATCATCATCACCATCATGCGGATGACGTATTTAACAGCTGGGGTACGGAGACACCTCATAAATACGACAGAGACAGTATAGAATCTATTCTTAAGAGACTTGTAGAGACGGACGAGTTCGGAGTTATCTTAAGAGCTAAAGGAATGGTACCGGATAAAGAAGGCAGATGGATTTATTTCGATGCTGTTCCGGGTGAATATGAACTCAGGGACGGTTCGCCGGAATATACCGGAAAGCTTTGCGTAATAGGTACCAATGTTGATCCGGATAAGATGGAAGAATTGTTTGGACTTAAATAATAATTATATGCCGGAGGCATTTTTCTCCGGCATATTTCATAAATAAGAATTGTTAGGAGCAATTACTATGCAGATACCTGTTTTTATAATTAACGGTTTTCTTGAGAGCGGCAAGACAACTTTTATCAAAGAGACACTTGCCAGCGAAGATTTTAATGATGGTTCAAGAAGTCTTGTGATCGCATGTGAAGACGGCGAAGAAGAATACAATGAAAAAGAAATGACGGCCCTTAATGTTACGGTTGAGATGGTTGAAGATGCGGAGGAACTCACAAAGGATTTCTTTGTGGAAGCAAGCAACCGCTGTAAGGCGGAACGTGTTTTCGTAGAATTTAACGGAATGTGGAAACTGGATGAGTTTATTGATTCGCTTCCGAATTTCATGGAAGTTGTACAGATAATCACCCTGGTAAATGCAGAGACCTATGATATGTACCTCTCCAATATGAGACAGGTCATGATGGATCAGTATAAATTAACCGAGATGGTTATTTTTAACAGATGTACCAAGGATTCTGACAGAGCGGCATACAGAAGAAGCGTAAAAGCCGTAAATACCAGAGCTCAGGTTTATTTTGAGTCATCCGACGGAAGCTCGAACGAAGTTAACGAGATACTTCCTTTTGATATATCAAAGGACGAGATAGAGATTGCGGATGAAGATTTCGGATTATGGTATATGGATGCGATGGATAATCCTGATAAATACGATAACAAGATAATCAAAACCAAGGCTGTTGTATATAAGCCTAAGCAATATGCGAAAAAAGGCATGTTTGCTCCGGGACGTTTTGCAATGACATGTTGTGTTGAGGATGTCAGGTTTATAGGATTCAGATGCGTATGCGATGATGTAACGGGCAAACAGCTGGAAGGATATCGCGACAGGGATTTTATAATGCTTACAGCGAGAGCTAAATCAGAGTTTTGTAAGGAATACAAGGGACAGGGTATTGTATTATATGCAATGGATATAGAGAGTGCATCCAAACCGGAAGATGACCTTGTATATTTTAACTAAGACAAACAGGAGGTTGAAAATGAGAATAAAGCGCAGCATACCGGTATCGGCTTTGTGCATTTTGATTGCACTGTCTCTTACATCATGTATATCCGTAAGAAAGGTTTCTGATGAAGAGATAAGAGCCGGTTTCGACGAACTGTGTGATGATATTTTTAAGCAGATGCTTGAAGATAACAGTTTCAATGCACATTTTGTGGTATCGGACCCGTCTGAATACGGCGTGACATTTAATGCAGATGATTATACTCTTGGAGGAGTGCTTATTGACGAAGATGAAGATGACGATGTTGACAGGTATCTTGATAAGCTTCATAAAATAACGCGCAAATCTCTTACGGATGAGCAAAAGACTGCTTATGACAGTATAGAATTTTACCTTGTTACGCAGAAGAACTATGAAGGACTTGAGATGTATTATAATTATTTTGGGCCTACATCAGGAATAACATCCAACCTTTCAAGTAACTTTATAGAGTATGTGTTCTATGATCAGGATGATGTGGATCATTATCTTGAATATCTTAAGGATTGCGAAAGGTATATCGATGAGGCTGTCGATGTCCTTTATAAGCAGTCGGAAAAAGGGTATTTTATGCCAGAGTATGTGGCGGATGAAGTTATAGAGCAATGCGATAAAATACTTAACGCAGATACGGAAGCGCTTGTTGTTACATTTGAAGATAAAATAGACGGACTTGGACTTGATGACAAGGTTAAGGACGAATATATTGAAACTAATAAGCAGTATGTGGATAAATATTATCTGCCTTCATATGAGAAAGTAAAAAATGCCGTCAGCGAGCTTAAAACAACGGGAACCAACGATGGCGGTCTCTGTGGTTTCGGCGATGATGGAAAGGCTCTTTATAAAGCGATATTGCGGGATAAAACAAGTTCAGACATGACACCGGAAGAAATTATAGAACTCCTGGAAGATGAGATGAACGAATGCGTTAAATCGCTTACGGCCGTGATTGCCATGGATTACAATGCATATGAAGAATTTATGGATTACAAAGCCGGATTTGACACGCCTGATGATGTATTAAAGTATATTATTAAGGAGATGGAAAGTGATTTCCCTGCACCGGCAACAACAAATTATAACATAGAATATCAGAATAAAGCCTGCGAGGTCGAAGGAACACTGGCATATTATGTGTCATCGCGTATTGATGACATAAGTATTAACAATATCAAGGTCAATGGATCCGAGGTGGAGAGCGGTTCGCTTATGATGTATGAAACGCTTGCACATGAAGGATATCCGGGACATTTGTATGAGTTTACGAATTTCTACAATAACGATAGTGTATGCAATGCCCGTAAAGCACTTGATTTTACAGGCGCCACTGAAGGATGGGCCAAATATGTCGAGAACTGCGTTGATGAGTATCTTGATATGAGCCGCAATGTCCGGGAACTTAACAGGGTAAATAACCTGATAAGCTATATCTGCTCATCGAGAGTCGATATAGGAGTCAATTACGAGGGATGGACCATTGATGATGTTTACAGTTATCTGGCACAATATTATGAGATAAACAGGGAAACGGCAACCGAGATGTTTTATTCGGCGGTCGGAGACCCGGGAGTGCTTCTGCCGTACACGGTAGGCAACATTCTTATGCAGGATTTACGTGATAAGGCAGAAAAGGAACTTGGCAGCGGTTTCGAGGCACTTGAATTCCATAAATGGATACTTGACACAGGCATCACTGCATTTCCGGTATATGAAGACAGACTTGAGGAATGGTTAGCACAGAAGTAACATTTTGCTGATGTTAAGCCTGCCGCATCCCTGGGTATAGTAATCAAGCCCGGCGTCATCGGCACTTTTGCACAGAAGTTTCTTAAAATCATCATTTGATAAAGCTTTATTATAAGATAATACAAGAGCGGCGGCTCCTGACACAATCGGTGTGGACATGGAGGTGCCGCTTTTTGATATATAATTTCCGTATCCGTTATAACAGCTTATAATATTACTGCCGGGTGCTATAATATCCGGCTTGGGAACATCGCACATGGTAGGTCCTTTACTGGAATATGTGTGATGGCGTATTCCTTTTGAATCTGTATGGGTCATGACATCATCGGTTCCGACCGTTATTACCTTGCGGCTGGTTCCGGGAATTGTGATGGTATGGTATGCCGGACCGTTGTTCCCGGCCGATGTAATTACAGTAAGGCCGTCATCCCACAGATCTTCAACTACATCAATAAGCCTGCTGTATTCGCTCTGACATGATGACGATTCTGTTCCGACAGAAATATTAACAATTCGTATGCTGTATTTTTCACGGTTGGATTTGATCCACTCAAGAGCTTTTATCATTGTGGCAGAATCACCGCCTCCTTTGTAATCAAGTACTTTAAGAGATATAATCCCGGCTCCCGGAGCGACACCCCGGTAAAGTCCGTCCGACGCGGCACCGCTTGATGAGATAATGCCTGCGACATGGGTTCCGTGAGAATTGTCATCATACGGTTTGCTCCGCATATTCACAAAATCCACGAATTTAACAATATTGCCGGAAAGGTCCCTGTGCCTGTAAATTCCTGTATCAAGTATAGCAATGTTCACGCCGCGCCCGGTTATTCCGCTGCGGTGGATTGCATCGAGATTGAGTTTTTTTCTTATTCGGTTCATAAAGGTTACACCGCGGCATATAATATCTATAATCTAATGTATGTGGAGTGGTGGAAAAAGTGAAAAATACCCCCTAAAAGAGGGTATAAGATTTGATGAAGATGTAGTAAAGTTATAGCGTAAAGATATAGAAAAGTTTTAAACGGAGGAATAAGAGATGAAGCTGATTGGTAAGATTAAGAATATGTCAAGAAGAACCGGAGCGGTTTTTATGGCAGTTGCTATGTTACTTGCGGGATTAGCAGTGGGAATGGGAATTTTTACAAATGCGGCATATGCTGAAGATGAGAATGTACAGATTGTACTCAGGAGACTTATCGGAAGCGCGAAGCCGTATGCGGTAACGGCGGAAGATGTATACGTATCCAATGATTATCAGGCCAACTTTGCGGCCAATCTCTTTCACCCATCAGAGCATTGGGTAGGAAGTGATCTTTCAAGCAATCCGGGTACGTTTTACTTTAAGGATATGACACCGGGAACACTTAAACTTAAGAATGATAAGTCGGCTAATAATATTGTAGTCGGAGTTCCGTATACGATTAACGGAAATCTGGTAACACTTAACAGCCCTGAGAAGAATATTTATATTGCCAATAATAAGAATGTAAATATTTATTTCGAGGAGAACTTCCTTGATGTGACAGCAGCTATTTCTTATGCAAGAAATACATTTGCCCAGTTTGCAACATACCAGAATACAAAGGGTGTTATAGCTGATTATTCTGATATGAACAGAAGTGTTATAGATGTAAATGGTTGTACGGATCAGATTTGTGTGGTTAATATTACAGCAGCAGAGCTTAACAGTATCCAGAATGGCGGACTTAAAATTTATAAGCCGAAGGATAAGATTGTAGTAATTAATGTTAAAGATATCACAGATGATGAGATTTCAATAAGAGAGTATGCAATTAAAGAAGGCAACAATAATTTCGTGACATCATCTGCTAACAATTCAGCGACAATATCAGATACAATTATCTGGAACTTTGCTGATTACGATGGAACAGTAAATATGAACGGTGTGTGCGGAATATTAGTGGCACCGGATGCCAGCGTTGATCTTTATGTAACAAGTTCAGGAAGAGTAATTGCAGACAGATTTGAAAATATAAGCGGTGAGATGCATTTTGTATCGGCAGATATTCCTGTTGAGACTGAGCCGGACACCTATCCGACAGAAGCAGAGATACCGACACCAGAGACAACAGCACCAGAGACAACAACAGCACCGGAGACAACAACAGTACCAGAGACAACGACAGTGCCTGAGACAACGACAGCACCGGAGACAACAACAGTGCCGGAGACAACAACAGTACCAGAGACAACAACAGCACCGGAGACAACGACAGCACCGGAGACAACGACAGTGCCTGAGACAACGACAGTACCTGTAATTGATGAAACAACAGCTCCGGTTATGGAAACAACAGAAGTTGAGACAACAACCAGATCGGGCGAGGTTGAAGGCGATGATGAAACGACAGCCGAAGAGGAGACAACACTTGCAAGACGCAGAAGACCGGAAGTTGAAGCTGATACAGGTGATAAGTCCAATCTTCGTGTACTTGAGGTGATTTTCGCAGCATCAGGTATATGCTTCGCAGGCCTTGGTATCTATGGACTTACAAGAAAGAGATAATATTCTGAATCCTACGTTTAAATGATATTGGAAAAGGACCGCATTGCGGTTCTTTTCTTGCATTTTGCAGAAGTTTGTTATACAATTAAATCTAATCGTAAATCGATGAAAGGAGTAACTATAATGGGAAATGAAAGAATAATCGCTCCGGGTGAAATATACAGACATTTTAAGAACAGACTTTACCAGATAATAGCCATAGCATACCACTCAGAAACAGGTGAAAAATATGTGGTTTATCAGGCTATGTATGATGATTTTAAAATATACATAAGACCGTATGATATGTTTATAAGTAAAGTGGACAAGGATAAATATCCTCTTGCCACGGCCGTATACAGATTTGAGAAGGTGGATAGGGAAGAACTGACAGGCCTCAGAACCGTCAATGATGTACAGGGAAAGCAGCCGGAAGAAGTACGGGCAAACAATAATGATGACGGGGATAAAGTCAATCCATGTCTTATGGGATTTTTTGATTGTGATACGAGTGCCTCACAGATAGAGTATCTCAATTCAATCAGGGGAAAAATCGATGACAGGCTTATTAATGACATAGCCGTGTCGCTGGATCTGACTGTTGATGACGGAAATATAGACGACAGGATAGATTCTTTAATAAGGTGTCTTAAGATGAAGGCGAGATTTGAATGCGGAAGGTTAAGATAGAAGGAGAATTGGATATTGAGAGAATTCTGGGATTCATTTAAGAAAAATATAACTTTTGAGAAAATTATAGTCAGGCTTATAATGGCCTGGCTCTTAACAGCGATAGTATTTTTCCTGAAGAGCGGAGATACATTTAACAGTGCTGCATTTGCGGCAGATATAAACGTACCGATGTATGCCTGCTTTATGCTGCTCTTTTTTGCTTTTTTCTGTGGCCTTGGATATATGAAAGTATTTTCGTGGGCAGAAGTGTACGGACCAATGATTCTGGTTACATTATACGGGCTGGTTACCATAAGCAGCAATACCGATGTTACCTATCTTGTCGGAATTCTTGCGGTTCTTGCGGTCTCGATTACTTATGCCGCATCACACACAAGGACATTTGCTGAAATCAACGAGACAAAAATAGTTGTAATAATATATATTATTGCGGCTGTGTTCTATATGCTTATCGCGGGAACATTCACGGTGTTAAGATATGTAAATTACTCTGCGCCGGGATTTGATTTCGGCATATGGGCACAGATGTTCCATAATATGAAGACAACACTGGAGCCTGTCACGACTGTGGAACGCAATATGACATTATCGCATTTTGCGGTGCATTTTTCACCCATATATTATCTGTATCTGCCGTTTTATTTCTTCTTCCCGTATCCGGTAACACTTCAGGTACTTCAGGTAATCACTGTTGCAAGCGGAATTATACCGGTATATCTTCTGTGTAAGAAATTTGGCCTGAGCAAATCAGCCACGGCATGTTTTGGTATAATATTTGCACTTTTCCCAACGGTTGCGACAGGATGCTATTATGATCTTCATGAGAATTGTTTCCTTATACCTCTTATATTATGGCTGTTCTATGCTATTGAGAAAGATGATATCAAAGGAATAATTATTTTATCTTTGCTAACAATGCTTGTCAAGGAAGATGCGGCTGTTTATGTAGCATGCATAGGCTTATTTACGATATTCGGCAAAAGAAAATATATAAAAGGAACTGTAATGACCGTTTCGGCGGTTGTATATTTTCTTGTGGTCACAACGCTTATGCAAAAATACGGACTTGGTGTAATGACATACAGATACAGCAATTTTATGGTTGACGGTGCCGGAAGTCTTATGGATGTGATCAGAAATTTTGTGACCAATCCGGCATATGCTATAGCGGAATGTTTCGGAAGCGAGAAATATCCTTTCCTTCTGTATATGTTTGCACCGCTTGGAGCATTGCCTGTGGCAACCAAAAAAGTTTCACGGTTTATATTATTGCTTCCGATGTTGATAATTAATCTGGCAACCGATTACCAGTATCAGTATTCGATATTTTTCCAGTATGTATTTGGAGTTACTGCAATATTGTTTTATCTGGCAATATCAAATTATGCAGAACTTGGTGAGAAATCACGTAGATTCATGTGTTCGTTTGCGATATGCGCCGCATTTATCATAATGCCCGTTGCGTCGTTTTCCAAATCATGGTACATAAGCAGCTATTCGGACGGGAAAGAACAGATTGAGGTTCTGAATGATGCGATGAAGAGCATACCTTCCGGCGCATCGGTAGGAGCAACCACCTTCTTCGTGCCGCACCTGGCAAACAGGACCGAGCTTTATGAATATCCGTACAAATTTGATAAGTCGCCTCTTCCGGATTATCTCGTGATTGATTTGAGATTTTATAAAATAACGGAGAAGGATGAGGAGTACTTTAAAGAGAATAATTATATAGAGACAGAGCGCGTTAAAGGATTATATCTTATATTACATCTGTCTCTTATACACATCTGACGCTGCCGACGAACTCTA
>ENA-OYYK01001414-OYYK01001414.1-human-gut-metagenome-genome-assembly--contig:-NODE-1414-length-11912-cov-7.730033_pt1 | contig 11912 bp, 8 predicted proteins | sample MGYA00243247_ERZ653443 | MGnify/ENA primary metagenome ERZ653443 (study PRJEB26926, sample SAMN06165010) | human gut metagenome | biome: ENVO:00009003; feature: ENVO:2100002; material: ENVO:00002003... | reverse complement strand
TGTGTATAAGAGACAGTCATCACATCTATGCCAATTTGTGCGCCGAGCGGCACGCTCGTGCAGGCGACGGCGTTTTTCGCGTAGACGACATTGCGCCGCGAGGCGTAGCGGTAGGTCAGCGGATCAAAGTCAGGCATCGGTTCGTCCTCCTTCGGTTGTTCACTCTCAGTATAGCAAGGTTCTCAAAAAAAGCAAGGAGAGCGCCATAGGACGCTCTCCTTTTTGCGTGTCTACCGGACTGCGCGCTTTGTCTACTGCGCAGCAGGCGGCGCCGAGATGGGTGCGGGCGGCTCGGGATCCTTGTGTCTGCGCTGATAGATCAGCTTCTGATAGCCGACCACGATGGCTAGCAGGGCGATGCCGACGATGTCGGTCAGCGTCTTGCTGTCAATGAGCATCAGCGCGCCGGCCATCGAGAAGATGCGCATGATCCAGTTAAGGTTGCCGAAGAAGTAGCCCTCGACCGCGGCGGCGATCATCACAACGCCGATGCAGGAGCTGATGACGACCTGCGTACCGCTGAGCAGCGTGACATTCTCCAGCAGGAGCTGCGGGTTATACATGAACATATATGGGATGATGAAACCCGCCAGCGCAAGCCGCACCGACTGCCAGCCGGTCTTCATCGGGCTGCCGCCGGAAAGGCCCGCGGCGGCGAAGGCCGCCAGCGCGACCGGCGGCGTGAGGTTCGCGAACATCGCGTAGTAGAAGCAGAACAGGTGCGCGGAGAGTTCGGGCTGACCCAGCTCAACGAGCGCAGGCGCGGCGATGGTCGCCGTGATGAGGTAGGACGGGATGGAGGGCAGGCCCATGCCGAGGATCATGCAGGTGATCATGGTGAACACAAGCGTGAGCAGGACGCTGGACTGGCCGATGCGGATGATGGCGTGCGCCACATTGAGGGCGAAGCCGGTCATGCCGCACACACCGACGATGATGCCGACGCAGGCGCAGGCGATGGCCACGGAAACGGTGGACTTCGCGCCGGCGACGAAGGCGTCGCAGATATCCTTAAGGCTCATGCGGCTGATGGGGCGCATTTCCGCGACGATGATCGTGACGATGATGGTCCAGAACGCGCTGAAGATGACCGTGCGGCCGCTCCAGATGAGCATGTAGAGCAGGAATGCGATGGGGATAAGCAGATGGCCGCGCTCCTTCATGACCTTACCGGGCTTTGGCATCTGCTCCTTGGGCAGACCGTTGAGATGCTCCTTGGTCGCGCGCATCTGCACCTGAACGAGAATGCCGCCGTAATACAGCAGCGCGGGAATGACGGCCGCCTTGATGATCACGCCGTACTGCACGCCCAGCGTTTCCGCCATGACGAAGGCCGCCGCGCCCATGATCGGGGGCAGAAGCTGTCCGCCGACGGAGGCCGTCGCCTCGACCGAGCCGGCAAACTCCTTGGAGTAGCCGGTCTTCTTCATCAGGGGGATGGTAAAGGTACCCGTGGTGACGACGTTCGCAACGGCAGAGCCGTTGATGGAGCCGAGGAAGCCGGAGGCCAGCACCGCGACCTTCGCGGGGCCGCCCTTGGTGTGGCCGGCGAGGGCGTTTGCGATATCGTTGAAGAACTGGCCCATGCCGCACTTGTTCATCACCTCACCGAAGATGATGAACAGCACGATATAGGTCGCGGCCACCTTGACCGAGGTGCCGTAAATGCCGTAGATATCCGTCGTGAGATAGGTGACGATGCGGTGCCAGTTGTAGCCGCGGTGCATGAAAATGCCCGGCATATAGCGCCCAAAGAGCGCATAGATGAGGAAGATGATCGACAGAATGCTCAGCGCGGGGCCGCTCAGGCGGCGGGAGCACTCAAGCACCAGCAGGATGAGGATGGTGCCCATGATAATGTCGATCGTCTCGCCCTGAAAGCCGGTGGAGATGAACACCGGATAGCGGATGAACACATAGATCGGCATGATCGCAGAAAGCGCGAAAAGGATCCAGTCGTACCATGCCACCTTCTTGCGGCTGGACTTTTTGAAGGCCGGATAGAGCAGGAAGCCGATCACCAGCACAAGGCCGACGTGGATGGCGTGGTGCTTGATGTTGACCATCTGCAAAATGCGGATGCCGGAGGCATAGGCCAGATGGTAGAGCGTAAAGGCAAGGCAGAGGAAATAGACCAGCTTGTTGAGCCAGCTTGCCTCGAATTTGCGGGTGCGGGATTCTTTTTCATATTTCTCCATGATCTCCGCGCCCTTGGAGGCGTCGATCGGAGAGGCGTCGGCCACAGCAGCGGCAGCGGCGTTCTTTTCAAGGTCAGCCATGGAAAAGGTACCCCCTTGTCGTAATGATTTTTGCCTCGACGCGGCTCGCGTCGGGCAAAGAGCGGAAGTCGAATATCTCAACGCCGTTGAGCGTAAAGACCTTCATATATTTGTTCGAGGTGATCCAGTGCAGCGTGGGGAAGCGGCTGTTGATGTCCTCCATCCACACCAGCCCGTCCTCGATGCGCGTCGGCACATCCATCTCGGCGGGAATGCCGGCGCCGTAGCCTGCGACGGCGATCGCGTCCAGATTGAACCGCAGATCGTCTGTCACGGTGTAGAATTCATACCACGGGATATGCTCAAAGGAATGCTCGATCTCAAGTGAGAGCGTGTCGCCTGCGGCGATGGGCCACGCGGCGATCAGGGTATCGGTGCTGCGCTCGCGCAGCTCGAGCGTCGTGCGCTCGGGCACGATGCAGGCGAGCCACGCGGCGAGGCTCAGCAGACACAGAAGTGCTGCCGCAGGGCGGCGGCCAAAGGAGCTTTTCATCTCTCGAACCTTACCGAAAAGCGGGCGTGGGCGGCGAAGTGCGCTCACGCCCGCTCTCTTATCGTTTCTTTACAGATGTGTTGAAGGGGACTTTGCTTAGTCGATGTAGCCGTTATCCTTCCAGAACGCCTCTGCGCCGGGATGCAGCGGGAGCTGGATATCGTCCACGCCGAAGGTGATGTCGATGTTCTTGTCGGCGGCATTGTGAGATGCCTTGATGGTGGAGATGTTCTGGAAAATGCCCTCGAGCATATCGTAGACCATAGCGTCGCTCAGATCCTTGCGCACGAGCATGATGTTGTAAACGAACAGGCCCTCAACATCCTCGGTGTTGTTGTAGGTGCCGGCAGGAATGACCGACTTGGCGTAGTAGGGATACTCGGCAACGAGCTTGTCGCGGCCCTCGCCGTCAATGGGAACGATGACCATGTCATACTGCACGCCGAGGTCCATGACCGTTGCGTTGGGCAGGCCGGAGGTGACGAACACCGCGTCGCACTGGCCGTTCTTCATGTTGTCGATGGCTTCGCCGTAAGCGAGGTAGTCGGGCTTGATGTCATCGTAAGTGATGCCGTAGGCATTGAGGATCATGCGGGCGTTGATCTCCACGCCGGAGTTCGCCGCGCCGACGCCCACGCGTTTGCCGCGCAGGTCCTCAACGGACTTGATACCGGTGCTGGAAACGGTGACGAGCTGGACATAGTTGGGCCAAAGGCGCATGAGCGCGCGCAGGTCGCTGGCCTCGCCCTTGCCTTCGTAGGCGCCGGTGCCGGTGTAGGCCTGCATAACGGCGTCCTGCATGGCGATGGCGATCTCGGCGTCGCTGTTGAGGATATTCTGGATGTTCTGACCGGTGGCGTTGGTGGCCTCAGCAGAGGTCTGATAGCCGTACTCCTTCAGCGCGGTGGCAAAGGCGCCGCCGATGGGGAAGTAAATGCCGGAGGTCGGGCCGGTGCCGATGGTGATGAACTCCTTGGCGCGCTCGGCGGGGGTGAGGCCCTTGGTCTCCTCAGTTTGCTGGGTATCGCCGGAATTGTCGGGAGTGAGGGTATCGTTCTTGTTGCCGCAGGCAGCAAGAGAGAGCACCATGATCAGTGCCAGCGCAAGGGACAGGAACTTTTTCATCTTCATTTCTCCTTTTGTTGTTATGGTATTTGGAAATGGGAAAGCATACCCCCCATTTCTGCTGTTCATTTTATGTTAATATTTACCACCGCGCAAGGGAATTTGGGGGAACGGTCGTCTTTCGCGCGTGAACGGTTCTTTACGGCGTGTTAACACATGCTCTTATTTTTTATTGCAATTTTCTATAATTTCACAGTGTTTTCCGCTTGAAATAAGCAGAGTGTGTGTTATATTATTTAATTGTGAAGATTTTGACAACACCTGTACATCGGGGGAACGGCCTGCCATGCAGAATAACCTCTTCTTTTCTCTCATTCTGAATATCAGCTTTCTTGTGTTGATCGCCACCATCCTCACCGAGCTGCGCCCACTGCGCATGATGCTCAAGCGGCAGGACCGCTCGCTGAAGAACCAGCTCGTGCTGGGCGTCATCTTCGGACTGCTCTCCATCAGCTGTACCTACACGGGGCTTTCCTTTCAGGGCGCGGTGGTCAACACCCGCGTGGTGAGTACGGTCGCCGCCGGACTGGTCGGCGGGCCAGCAAGCGGCATCTGCGCAGGAGTGCTCAGCGGCGTACACCGCTATTTCTATAACCCCGCAGGCTTCACCTCGTTCGCCTGCGCCATTGGCACCTTCCTCTTCGGCGTCATCGGCGCGGTGAGCTACCGCTGGTTCACACGCCGCTCGCGGCGGACGAGCGACCTTGTGTTCATCACGCTGGTCGCCGAGTTGGTCCAGTGCGGACTTATCCTGCTGCTGGCAAAGCCCTTTTCCGCGGCCGCCGCACTGGAGGAGTCCATCCTCCTGCCGAAAATCCTGGTCAATTCGCTCGGCCTTGTGGCCTTTATGCGCATCCTTGACCGGCTGAACCGCGACCTGACCATCGAGCTTGCCGAGCAGCAGGCCGTCGCCCTGCTCATCGCGCAGGAGTGCCTGCCCTATCTGCGCCGCGGCATCAAGGACCGCGAGGGGCTGCAATGCGCCGTGAACATCGTGCGCGAGAAGCTCCCTCACTTTCAGGTGGCACTGACCGACTGCACGCAGATCTTGGCCGCGAGCGGCGGACTGTCCTCCGCCGGTCCGCTCCCGCCCTCCGCGCGGGAGGCCATTGCGCAGAACCGCTCCGTCGCAGCAACGGAGCTTTCCGGCGGCTCCGGCTACGCCGGTCTTGCAGCGCCGCTGCATCAGGACGAGAAGGTCATCGGCGCGCTGCTGCTCAAGGTCCCCACGGGGCCGAACCTCGTGCTCGACGCCGACATCTGCACGCTGGAGAGCCTTGCCAAGTTCTTCTCTGTCATGCTGGAGCTGGGTGAGGCCGAGCATCAGATCGCGCTGCGCAAGCAGGCGGAATTCCGCGCCCTGCAATCACAGATCAACCCGCACTTTCTGTTCAACGCGCTCAACACCATCTCCGGTCTGTGCCTGACCGATCCCGACCGCGCCTGTAAAACGATACTTGTCCTCGCCGCCTATTTCCGCCAGACGCTGACCATCAACGAGCCCTTTGTCACCCTTGAGCAGGAGGTCTCTAATGTGGACAACTACCTTATGCTCACCGAGGCACGCTTTGAGGGCGAGCTGCACGTCGAATGCTCGCTGCCCGATGACCTGACGAAGCTGCGCCTGCCACCGCTCATTCTCCAGCCCATTGTGGAAAACGCCGTGCGCCACGGCTTTGTGTCTGTGGACGACCGGCGCGTGGACATCTGCATCCGTCAGGATGACGAGCGCGCCTACATCCGCGTGAGCGATCGGGGACACGGCTTCCCACCGGAGGTGCTGCGCAAACTCGAGGACCCAAACGATCCGACCTACACCGGCCTTTACAATGTGCGCAAGCGTCTGCGCAGCATCTACGGCGAGCAGTGCGTCTTCACCATCGACAGCAGTGAGCACGGCTCGACCATCGCCTTCTCCATCCCGCTCATTTCCCCGCAGATGCCCGATATTGTTTGAAGGGAGATGATCTTATGCGTATCGCTGTGATCGACGACGAAAAGTACTCGCGCATTGCGTTGGTCCACCAAATTCGTCAATTTCTGCCGTATGCCGAGGTCGTTGAGGCCGGAAGCGGCGCACAGGCGATCGAACTGCTGGAAAAGCAGAGCTTTGACATTCTCTTTCTCGATGTCCACCTCGGTGATATGGAGGGTACGACGATCGCCGCGCTGGCTCGCCGCCTGATGCCGTCCGCGCGGATCATCTTTGCAACGGCCTATTCCGAATACGCCGTGCGCGCATTCGAGCTGCGCGCGGACGATTATCTGCTCAAGCCCTTCGACCCCGACCGCATCCGTGAGGCACTGGAGCGCAGCACGGTTGCCTCCGCAGCGCTGGTTTCCCCACCGCCGCTGCTGCACCGCATCGCTGTGAGCAGCAACCGCAGCACCACGCTGCTCGACATCGACGAGATCACCCACATCGAAACAGACGGCGTGGGGCGCGGCTGCGTGATCCACACCACCTCCGGCAAGACCTACAACGACAGCACCTCCCTCGGCGAGTACGAGGGCAGGCTTGCCGGGCAGGCATTCTACCGCATCCACAAGACCTGCCTTGTTCAGCTGCGCTATGTCGAGAGCATTTTCCCGTGGACGGGCAGTGGCTTTGCCCTGCGCGTACACGGCACGGACTCCGTGCTGCCGATCGGCCGCGAGCGGGTGCGCGAACTGCGCCGCCGACTGAGCATCTGATCTCCTCTGAGACCATGCCAGTGAAGGCCATTTTCTCTCTCATTCTAACAGCTTTGGCTTTGAGATGGAAAAGACGCGGCTGGTTGCCGCGCCTTAAACCGCAACTATATTGTAGGAGGATATGACTGTCCTTACAGTCACGACCGACAGTTTTAAAAACGAAATCCTGCGTGCAAACAAGTCCACGCTGATGCTCTTCTGCGGAAACGAGCTGTTCGGCTCTGTCGTCGCACCTGCCTCCAAGGCGGCGATCGAGGTGTTTATCGAAGAAACACTCGCACAATAAGAAGTCGATGACAGAGCTGGTGGGGATCAGCAGAGACGGCGCAAGTTATTCTTTGTCTCTGCCAGCGCAACTGATTGCACCCGAGACTTCTGTGGATTATTCCCCCTGCATATTGCCAAATATGCCGCAAACAGGTGTATTTACAGCACAAATCTAAGCATTCCTTTTTGCGCCGCACCCCTTTGACTGCATGTTTGCCCACAGACAGTACGGAAAGAGCCAAAGAGCACCGGAGAGGAAGTTATTTCTTTTCCGGTGCTCTGTTTTCCTGTGGGACTTATCGAACCTGCGCCATGAAGCTGCCCATTTTCTCCGTGACCTTTTGCTGCATCTGTCGCGTGGCGTGCTTGGCGGGCTCCTGTTTCAGCAGTTCCACGGCGTCCTGTGGAATGGACACCGTAGAGCTTTTGCAAGTCGCGGGTAGTGAGCTTATTCAGCGGGATATCCCCGATGGCTGGGATGATATGCTGTTCGATGTTCCGGCGATAGTAATTCATAGTGGATGGGCGGATATGCGGTTTGGCGTAGAGCTCATACCGGCTCCGCAGCCATGTTGCGGCTGTGTACTTCATTTGCTCGGCTGATATCCCTCGTTTATCTTTCCTCAATGGCTTTCTTTAGCTTTGCCTTGCATTCAGCCTGTGTTTTGCCGAGTACATTTTTGATAATGCGCTTTCCTGTCTCGGGGTTGCAGCCTAGTGCTCAGCTACGGCAAGAAGATCGCCGAAGGGACGCCGGAAGAAGTCAAGAGCAACAAGCAGGTCATCGAGGCCTAAGGTCGTGGATTGCAGCTATGTGTTTGAAACCGGGAGGATCGTGCTGAGCGACACGGCGGAGAATCTGCGCGGAAACGATGTCGTGCAGAACGCCTACCTCGGCGCGTGAGCGACAGGCTTCGCACAAGGGAGCGGCCACAGGAAATAGAGATTTAGAGAGTCTGATCAAACCGCCGGTTCAGCCGGCGGTTTTGATTTTTGTTCATCCGAAACCTCCCGCAAAGGGCGTCGTGGTCGGCCACCATGAGTTCCCTGCAAGCTGCTGCGTGACCGCATTCTTCGCACGACCGACGCCATCGTCAGGCGCGGCATTTCCCTGCCGGTGGAAATTATCGCTCCCGCATGATATGATAAATTTGTAAAAAGTTTTCCTGTCCACGCAATGAATAGTTATTTTTGTTGTCTATATTAAGTGAAAGGCCTTTACACGGAAAGAAGGGAGGGCAAAATGAAAGACCACGAGATCATAGAATTGTACTGGGCGCGTAACGAGAGCGCGATTGCCGCCACCGCAGAAAAGTACGGGAACTACTGCCACACGATTGCATATAACATACTGCATAGCAAAGAGGATGCGGAGGAATGTGCCAACGACACCTACCTCGGCGCATGGAATTCGATCCCGCCGCAGCGTCCGAACCGTTTGTCGATCTACTTAGGGAAAATCACGCGCAACCTCGCTCTGAACCGTTATAAGCGGTATACTGCCGAAAAACGCGGACACGGACAAGTAGTCCTCGCGCTGTCTGAGCTGGAAGCCTGCGTTCCTTCGGAAACGACTGTGGAGCAGACCATCGAAGAAAATGAGTTGGCTGCCGCCATTGACCGCTTCCTGTATGCAAAGCCCAAGCTGAACCGTAACATTTTTGTCCGCAGATACTATCATCTCTACGCAATACGGGATATTGCGGACGCATACGGAATGAGCGAGAGCAAGGTGACGTCTTTGCTTTTCCGTATGAGAAACGAATTAAGACGATTTCTTGAAAAGGAGGGAATTATGCTATGAAAACCGAAGTTCTTCTTCGTTCGATCGGAAAGATCAATGACGAGCTTATCGCTGACGCGGAAAGCGAAGCAAATACCAAAAGAAAGCCCGGTTGGGCCAAGCTTGGAACAATGGTTGCCTGCCTAGCACTGGTTCTCTGCACCGGCATTGCCACACATGCCATCCGAAGCAATGCGACAGCCGGCACCTTCACAATGGATGTCAACCCCAGCGTGGAATATACGATTGCCAAAAGCGGGATCGTTAAGAATGTCCGCTGCTTGAACAACGATGCGGAAAATGCGCTCAGTGATGTTGCGCTGGGAAAGCAGAGTGTCGAGACCGCTCTAACGCGCACGGTCGCCGCCTACGAGGCCTGCGGATATATGGAAAATGGCGAAGCGACTGTTCTGATCTCTTTTGATTCCCGTCTTGATGCGAACGCCGAGCTAAAGGCATCGCTCTCTGCGGAGATCCAGCAGGCTCTGGAGCAGACCGATGCCGTCGGCACGCTGGTTTTCCACTCCGAACTGACGGAAAACGCCGAAGCAGCAAAGATCGCCGAGGAATTCCATGTCTCCCTTGGCCGCGCCGACTGTATCCTTACCGCAGCAAACAAAACCGGTCTGCCCACGGACGAGGTTGCCCGCATGTCGTTGGACGAGCTTCTTAAATTCCAAGAGGCCTCCGGCATTGCTTCTGTCAGTGTATCGAAGTTCATCTCCTTGGAGGAAGCAAAGAAGATTGCACTGAAGGACGCCAAACTGGATGAACTGACGCAGAAGATCGTGTTCACCCGAGAGGAGCTGAACCGCAATCAGGGCAAGCCCTGTTACCTGCTGGAGTTCTACACCGGGACGAATCAATATTTCTACCAAATCGACGCAAAGAGCGGCAGCATTATTTACGCCGGGAAATTTATCACTCTTTCCGAAGCGAAGAAAATCGCTCTGGATGATGCCGGATGCAAGGATAAAGTCGGCTTTACCGAGGAAACCCTTGTGAGCGGAGGCATCAAAACGCCTTACTATCGGTTTGTCTTTGCCGATACGAAAACACAGTGGACATACCGCATTGATGCGGTGCTGGGCACTGTGTTGGAGAAGCAGCAGAAAGAGATCGTGGCAACGGACTTCATCTCTCTGGAGGAGGCGAAGGAGATCGCCCTGAAGGATGCCGGACTTGATGAAGCCACACAAAAGATCGTGTTCACCAGAGAGGAGCTGAACCGCAATTCAGGCAAGCCCTGCTACATTCTGGAGTTCTACACCGCGAAGAAGCAGTATTCTTATAAGGTTGACGCCAAGAACGGCAGCATCATGGAGGCTTACCACTTCATTCTTCTTGCCGACGCGAAGAAAATCGCGCTGGACGATGCGGGCGTCAGCGAAAAGGTCACCTTTACCGAGGAAACACTGGTTGCCGGTGGCATCAAGTCGCCCTACTATTCCTTCGCCTTTGAAAGCGACACCGCTCGCTGGACTTACAAAATCGACGCCGTTCTGGGCAGCATCATGGATAAGACCTACGATAAGATCGTCTCCCCTGCACCCGAGTTCATCGGCTTGGAAAAAGCAAAGCAGATCGCCCTGAAGGATGCGGGGCTGGACGAAACAGCGCAGAAAATCGTATTCACCAGGGAAGAGCTGAGCCGCAATTCGGGCAAGCCTTGCTACATTCTGGAGTTCTACACGGACAAGTGTGCGTATTCCTACAAGGTCGACGCAGTATCCGGGGAAATTATCGGGAAGAAAACCGAGTGGTTTTCCCGTCAGGAGTCCGAGACTGTGCCGGACACGTCTCAAAATTCCGATTCCAAGCAGCGCAGGGGAAACTAATCAAAACATGACTCGTTCAGGCCATAGAAAATGGGGACAGGCTATAAATGCTTGTCCCCATTTTGCTAAAAGCTATGGAATTGTGGGTGCTATCTTTGCTAAACACATAGGCTCAGTATCGGCAGCCGCTTCCGAAAATCCATCTCTACCTTTTTATCCGTCTGACTGCACCGTACAGCGAGGAACGGAAACAGGCAGCGAGTGAATGGGCGAAGAAGAATGGAATCAAAGGCTGATGTCGAAATGTTCAAAAATCTTTGTTATAATTTTTGGCTCAATCCTTTTTCTTGTGGGATTGAAGTGAAGTAGTGTGCGCGTGGCAGCGTCCGTACTGGTATGCTTTTCGTAGCAATCAGCACGGAAGGATCCGCCATGCAGTACATTCATTTGCCCTCTGGTCTAACCGGGTTTCGCAACTCCATGACCACCATAGAGATGGCCCAGTCAGGCCGGGAAGTCTACTTGCTGCATGGTGAACTGGAACGGGGCAAGGTTTCTTTCTGTCCTGCGTGCGGTCAGAAAATGCACATCCACGGGAGCAGGATCACCATGCTCCGGCACCTGTGCTTTGGCTCCCGTCTTAGCGCAGTCAGCTTTGAGAAGCGGAGGTACTGCTGTCCTTGCTGCGGACATACGGAGATGGAGAGAGTCCCCTTCAAGGCGGACGGTCATAACATCACCCGTGAGCTGTTGCAGTTCACAAGGGAGCTTCTGGCTTACGGGTTTACCAACAAGGGGGTATCCGAATTGACCGGACTCGGCAAAAACACTGTGAAAGAGATCGACCTGCAACGGCTCAAGGACAAGTACACGGTGGACGGCAAAACCCTCATAAGGCCTGAGAAACAGGCTCGTTTTCTCGGCGTGGACGAGTTTAAGCTGCACAACGGCTACAAGTATGCCTCCCTCATCATCGACATGGAGAGCGGACATATCCTGTGGCTCGCACACGGCAAGCGCAAGCGTACCGTCTATGACTTCATAGATCATGTAGGCGAGGCTTGGATGGACGGCGTGGAGGCCGTTGCCTGTGACATGAACTCGGACTTTCAGGAAGCCTTTGAGGAACGCTGCCCTCATATCCAACCCGTCTTTGACTACTTCCACCTCGTCAAGAACTTCAACGAAAAGGTTGTTGGTGCCATCCGCAAGGACGAGCAGCGGAGGCTTGCTGACGAAGAGAACACAAGGGCTGCTGCCGCGCTAAAGAAAACTAAGTACATTCTCACATCGTCCAAAGACACCCTGCGCCGCAAGGACGAGGAAGCCGCTGAGGGCAAGGTCATCTCCCGTGGTGGAGAACTATTCCCTCAGCCTGTTGTTGCCCGCAAATCTGGCTATGTCCAGCGGTACGAGGAGCTTATCCGACAAAACCAGCTTTTCTTTACTCTGGACATCATCAAGGACAAGCTGGCAAGCGCCTACAAGCAGAC
>ENA-OYYK01001389-OYYK01001389.1-human-gut-metagenome-genome-assembly--contig:-NODE-1389-length-12105-cov-8.396266_pt1 | contig 12105 bp, 8 predicted proteins | sample MGYA00243247_ERZ653443 | MGnify/ENA primary metagenome ERZ653443 (study PRJEB26926, sample SAMN06165010) | human gut metagenome | biome: ENVO:00009003; feature: ENVO:2100002; material: ENVO:00002003... | reverse complement strand
ACAAGGTGTTCGTCTGCGGCGATATGCGCCGCGGCCAGAGCCTTGTGGTGTGGGGTCTGCGCGAGGGCCGCGATTGCGCCGCCGAGGTGGACCGCTGCCTAATGGGCTACTCGAACCTTTAATTTGCCATTCTCTTTCCTATCCTAAACAAGCAGAAGCGGGAGCCCGTTCAAGGCTCCCGCTTCTGCTTTTGTTGTATGCTGTTTAATCTGTATCGTATTCCGGCTCTGTACTGCCCTCCGGGGGCGTTTCCGGGGTGGTAGGCTCGGTAGCGGCAGGCTCCTCCGGGGTGGCAGTGATCTGCACACTGGGGTCTGCGGCGATATACACGGTGATCACCGTACCCACCGTGACCATAGCGCCCTCTTCCTCGCTGGCAGAGACCACACAGCCCGTAGCGTAGGAGCCATCGTTCACCACCATAAAGCAGCTGGCCACAAGCCCCCGGCTGCTCAGGATCTCAATAGCCTTATCCTGCGATGCACCGACGATCTTGGGCATCTCCACCTTCTCCGGGCCCTGACTGACCACGATCTGGATCACCTCGCCGTTCTCCATCACCTCGCCGGCCTCCGGCTCCTGCCGGATGACCTGCCCAGAAGGCACGGTATCGCTGTACTCCAGCACCGCCCGGAACAGGTACATACTGGTGTACTCGCGGTTATTCTTGATCTGCTCGTAATCGATGCCCACAAAGTTGGGCACAAGGTTCTGGGGCTTCATTTCCTCGCTGCTGGCAGCTTCCGAGCTCGGCTCCGAAGAGGGAGTTTGTTCCTCCTTGCTGCTCACGATGCCCCACAGGGTGAGCAAGATCAAAACGGAAAGCAGGATCAGGATGCCCGCCAGCAACCCCTTCAAACTGAGCAGATGTTCCCTGCCCTGCGCGCTCTGCTCTGCCCGCACCGGATGCATCGGGGTCTCCGGCTTCATGGTGCGGGTCAGCTCGGCGGTATATTCCTTGGAAGAAAGCGCCTGATACAGCTGCGGCACGGTCTGGATGCGCTCCATGACCTTGAGCCGCAGCCCCAGCTGCAATACATCGGAGACATAGGCCGGTACGGCAGGCTCTACGGTGCGTGCCCGGGGGTTAGAGTCCGACACCACGCGCTGAGCAGCGGGCATGGGTGCCTGCCCGCACACCATGCGGTAAAAGACGGCGGCAAGGCTGTATTCGTCGGTGTAGCGCCCCTCAAACTCGGCGGTGGTGTACTGCTCCGGCGCGGAGTAACCCTCGTACAGCTGCTCGTGCAGACCGCTGCCTGCGGTGCGCAGACCCACGGTGGCGTACCCGGCCAGACGACAGCGGCCATCCGACATTACCCGGATATTCTCCGGGCAGATGCCGCGGTGCACCAGCCCTGCCTTGTGCATGGCCGCCACGCCCTCAAACACCGGGCGCAGCATGGCGCAGGCCTCCTCTGCCTGCACCGGAGCGGGACGATTTTCCAGCCATTGCTCCAGCGGGGTGCCGCCTAAGTTTTCCAGCACCGCATACACGGTGTTGTTGGCCTCCACCACGTCCAGCACGGCCTCCAGACCGCTGGCGGGGGTAATGCGCTGGACGGCGCGGTACAGGTCTGCAAAGTCCATGCGGGTGGTCTTGAACAGCACTTCGCTGCCCTGCTTGGGGCGCAGAATGCAGTCCGCCCCGCGCTCCGCAGACAGGGTGACCGGCAAGTACTCCTTGATGGTCACTCGGAAGCCGCCCAGATTCTCCACGCCGCTGTACAGCACGCCTTCGCCGTCCAGACTGCGCATCTCGCCCACGGTGTAGCGCCCGGCCAGCACCGTGCCCACCGGCAGGCAGCCCGCCGGGTTGCATCCCTCTAAGATCTTCCCGCAATGGGGACAGACGGTCGCCGCAGGCGGCAGTTCCCCCATGCAGAACGGACACAGGCGTTTTTGCTCCATAGTGTTCTCTCCCCTTCCAAGCTTCTATACACTTTATTGTATCATAGTGTTCCCCGCCGTGCAAGCTGTCCGCATTTTGGTGCACACGCAAAAAGACCGGGGCCCGCAGCCCAAAGGGCTGACAGGCTCCGGTCTTAAAGATGCAAGGGGTTTCCCTTATGCTGCGCTTAGTGGATGAACACAGGGCCCAGCGGGTTTGCAATGGGACTTACATAGCCGCCCAGCAGCTTGGGGATCGCAAGGCTGATGTCGGGGATGTAGGTCAGCAGCAGCAGTGCAATGAACATGCACAGGTAGAACGGCAGGGTCGCCTTGACTACCTTCTCCATGGGACGCTTTGCAACGGCAGAGCCGATGAACAGAACGGAGCCAACGGGAGGAGTCAGCAGGCCGATGCCGCAGTTCAGAACCACGATGATACCGAACTGGATGGGATCGATGCCGATGGAGGTGGCGATGGGCAGCAGGATGGGGGTAGCGATCAGGATGATGGGAGCCATATCCATGATCATGCCCAGCACCAGCAGGATCAGGTCGATGAGCAGTGCAATGATGTAGGGGTTATCGGTGAGGTCGGTGATGGCGGTTGCTGCCAGATCAGGCACATGCAGCATGGTCAGGCAGTTGCCGAACACTGCAGAGGTAGCGATCAGGATCAGCACGATGGACAGGGTGTTGACGCACTCGTCCAGAGCGTGCCACACGCCCTTCCAGTCCAGACCCTTATAGACGAACACGGAAACGAGCAGAGAGTAGATAACGGCGATAGCAGCGGACTCGGTAGCGGTAAACACACCGCCGACAACGCCGAACACCACGATGATGACAGCGGCCAGTGCCCAGATGGAAGTGCCCAGCTGCTTGACAAAAGCCTTGATGCTGAAGGGATCACCCTTGGGGTAGTTGCGCTTGACCGAGATGATGTAGGAGCCGATCATCAGCACGATAGCCAGCAGAGCGCCGGGCAGGTAACCGGCCAGGAACAGGCTGCCCACGGAGATACCACCGGCGGTGGTAGCGTAGATGACCATGTTATGGCTGGGAGGAACCAGCAGACCCTCGCAGGAGGAGGTGATGGTAACAGCGGTGGAGAAGTCTGCACCGTAGCCCTGATCCACCATCATGGGGATCATGATAGAACCGATGGAAGCGGTATCGGCGGAAGCAGAACCGGAAATGCCGCCGAAGAAGTAGGAAGCCACGATGTTGACCATGGCCATGCCGCCGCGCATCCAGCCCACGCAGGCGTCAGCCAGTGCGATCAGCTTTTCAGAGATGCCGCCGGAGCCCATGAGCACACCCATGGTGATGAAGAACGGCACAGCCATCAGGCTAAAGGAGGAGATGCCCTTGACCATCAGGCGGCAGACGTCGGTCAGTGCCTGACCCTGCACCAGCATGCACAGCACGCTGGACAGACCAACGGCGTATGCAATGGGGAAGCGCAGGAAGATCATAACAAAGAAGCTGACAAGAAGGACAATGATTGCCAGTGTCTGAACTGTCATATTACATTTCCTCCTTTACAAAAAAGCTCTTGATGTGGTTGTACAGCGACTCGATCTCGAAGATGATCATGGCAACACCGGCCAGCGGCACCGGGAAGTACATCCAGAAGCGGCTCAGCCAGGGCATGGAAACATAGAAGCCACGGCCGCCCAGCGTGGTGGCGTAGTTCCAGCCGACCGCCATCATCACCACACCAAGGACCATCACAGCCACGTCGGACAGGATGTCCAGCGCCTTGACCACTTTCTTGGGCAGGTACATATCAAAGGCAGTCATGCGGATGTGTGCGCCGCGGCGGATGGCCAGCGCAGCGCTCAGCACAGCCATGTAGCTCATGCAGGTCAGAACGACCTCCTCAGACCAGGAGGGGTCCGGAATAAAGGGGACGTAACGGCCAATGACCGACATCGTGGTAATGAGGATATCTGCGATCAGCAGGATCTTGCAGATGAACAGAACCACCTTGTAGGTAAAGTCGTACGCCGGTCTGATCTTATCCAGAGTGGTAAAGATTTTCGGCATAGAAATTCCTCCATATAAAAACCCGGCGAAGCCTGCGGGCGTATTCCCGTGGGCCCCCGCCGGGCAATGTACTACTTAGATTGGATGGAAAGCCAGCTTATGCCTTCATGTCCAGCAGCTTCTGGTACAGCTCAGCCTGATCAGAGGTGTTGTCCTTGATGACCTTAGCGCAAGCTTCCTGCCAGGGAGTCTTGTCGTCCACATCCACAACGTTGCAGCCGGAGGAGCGCAGCTCTTCCAGAACCTTGTTCTCAGCGGTCTCAGACAGATCAGCGTTGAACTTCTGGGTGTCGGCAGCAGCAGCCATAACAGCAGCCTGCTGGTTAGCGGTCAGCTTGCCCCATGCGTTGTCGGTGATAACAGCCTGCACAGCGCCCAGAGTGTGGCCGTCCAGAATCAGGTTGTTAGCAACCTCGGGGAAGGCGTTGGACTTGTAGTTTGCGATGGGCTGCTCAGCGCCATCCACAACGCCGGTCTGCAGTGCGCTGTACAGCTCGCCGAAAGCAACGACGGTGGGGTTAGCGCCCAGACCCTCGACCATGCCGTTCATAACAGGGTCGTTGGACACACGCAGCTTCATGCCCTTCAGATCATCGATGGTTGCAACGGGCTTGACGGTGAAGAAGTGACGGAAGCCCTCCTCGCCGTAGAACAGGCCGCGAACGGGCAGGCCCAGTTCCTGAGGCTCGTTCAGGAACTCAGGAGCCAGATCGCTGTTGGCAAAGTTCCAGAAGTGAGCGCGGTTGTTGAAGGTGAAGGGGATGGACAGCAGCTTGGACTTATTGCAGCCGTAGCTGGTCAGAGCGAAAGCAGAGATACGGCTGATATCGATGGAAGTAGAGCCGCCCAGAATAGCGTCCAGAACGTCGTTCTCAGAGCCCAGAACACCGGAAGCCTGCACATCGACGACCACAGAACCGCCGCTCAGCTCCTCGACCTTCTCCTTGAAGTGAGAACCGGTCTGGCCAACGATGGTATCCAGCGGGTTGACCTCGGCGTAGACCAGAGTTACCTTGGGATCGTTGGCAGCAGCTGCTGCATCACCGGCAGCAGCAGAAGCAGAAGCTGCGGTAGAGGTGGAAGCAGCGGTAGAAGTGGAGCCGCTCTTGGAACCACCGCAGGCGGTCAGAGCAACAGCAGCGGTAGCTGCACCGGCAACGGCCATAAAACTACGACGAGAGATCATTTTCATAGGAATCGTCCTCCTTAAATAATTGTGAAATTCTCCGGGCGCACAGGTGCCGGAGCTTTCGTTCATTGACTGTACACACTTTAGCAAATTTTCCGAAATGAAACAAGAGCTTTCGAAAAATGTCCTGTTTTTCGAAAGAATGTCAAGATTGTTTTTGTCATATTGCACAATCGTTTTTTATCTTGTTTGTGCAACACTACCGACCAGTTGGATACATTCCTGCATTCATAGCAAAAAACAACACCCCGAAAAATGTCCGTCCGGGCACTTCTCGGGGTGTCTTTTTCAGCTTTTCTGTATCCGGTCGATCAGTTCCTGCTGGGCAGAGAATTCATCGTACATGGGCTGCACCGCTGCGCGGAAGCGGGCTTTTTCGGCCTCGTCCAGCTCGGTGACGCAGATGCCCCGCTTGCGCATATTCTGCTCTGCGTTCGCCTCCCGCCGTGCCCAAAGCTCCCGCTCTGTCTGTGCGCTCTCCCGGGCGCAGGCGCGGATCACCTCCGGGAAGCTCTCGTCCAGCGCGGCAAGCTTTTCCATCACCGCCGGGCTGGCCAGCTGCACCTCCGGCACCCGGGTGTGCTCGTCCTTCAGGAAAAAGGGTGCCACCTCGTAGTGTCCCATCACTTCGTAGCTGGGCCAGTTGTTCTCTGCCCCGTCGATCTCGGCATTATGCAGGGCGGCATATACCTTGCTGTACACCACCTGCGCCGGCTTTGCGCCCAACGCGGTGATCATGTCGCTCATCATGTCCGACTCCTGCACCCGGATGGTCAGCCCCTGCAAATCATCCAGCCCGGTCACCTTTTCCCGGGTGTAGAAGCTGCGCACACCGGCGTCGAACCACGAAAGCCCTACTAAGTCCATCCCGTCCAGCATGGCCAGAAACTCATCGCCGATGCTGCCGTCCAGCACCCGCCACATCTGCTGGGCATCGCTGTACAGGTAAGGCAGCTGCAACACGCTGAGCTCCGGCTCGTACTCTGCCAGCTGGCTCAGGGACACGCGGGAAAAATCCACCCCGCCGAACTGCATCTGCTGGATGACGCTCTGCTCTGCGCCCAGTTCCGCCCCGCTGTATACCAGCACCTTCACCCGACCATCCGTGCGCTGCGCCACAAGTTCGGCAAAGGCCTTTGCCGCCTTGCTGGTGGGGTAGTCCTCCGGCTGGTTCTCCGCATAGCGCAGAATGAGCGGCTTCTCCTGCTGCGAAGAAGCAGACTGCGCCGTGCAGCCTGTAACTGCCAGTGCCGGGGCTGCCGCAAGCAGACGCAGCAGCTGACGGCGGGTCACAGCCGCGCCTCCCGGGCTGCCTTTGCCGCTTCCTTCCGGTACTGGGTGGGGGTCATGCCGGTGCGCTTTTTAAAGGCGCGGGCAAAGTAACTGGCGTCCTCGTAGCCCACCATGGAGGCCACCTCCGCTGCGGAGCGGAAGGGGTCGGCCAGCAGTTCTTTAGCTGCGTTGATGCGCAGCTCGGTCAGACAGTCCAGAAAATTCATCTTCTGGTATTTTTTGAACTGCGCCGAAAGGTACGCCGGGCTGATGTGCAAAATTTCGCTCACGCTGTCCAGCGAGAGGTCGGCCATATAGTTATCTTCCATATACTTGCGCACATGGTCCATCACCAGTGCGTTGCGGTCGCTCTCCCCTTCCCCGGCGGGCTCGGCCTCCTGCTCCGGGGCGGTTTCCGGCTCCGGGGCTTCCGCAGCCAGCTCGGCCAAGCGGCGGCCGGCCTCGATCTGCCGGATAGCGCGGCGGATGGCGGCCTCGGTCTCGTCCGGGTCCACCGGCTTCAGCAGATAGTCGCAGGCACCCAGATGCACCGCCTCGTGGGCGTACTGGAACAGGCTGTACGCCGTGATGAAGATCACCTTGCACTCCGGGCGCTGTTCCAGCACCGCGCGGGCGGCATCCAGGCCGTTCATGCCCGGCATCTCAATGTCCATCAAAATCAGGTCTGCTTCCCAGAGCACAGCGGTATCGGCGGCTTTGCGGCCGTTTTCCGCCATCTCCACCGTCACCTCATGCTCGAACCGGCGCATGACGATATCCGCCAGCGCCTCCCGCTCCATTCTCTCATCATCCGCGATCAACAGACGAATCATTCCTCAAATTCCTCCTCATTCTCCACCAGCGGCAGATACAGGATCACCGCAGTTCCCCGCCCCGGCCGGGAGCGCACCACCACCCGGCAGCGGGCATCCAGCAGCCGCAGACGGGCAGCCACATTATAAATACCGATATGCTCCCAGCGGGGCGCGGGCTGCTCCAGTGCCGTGCGCAGCTGCTGCAGCTGCTCCGGCTCAATGCCCATGCCGTTGTCCAGTACCCGGATGCACAGCAGACCTTTTTCCCGCAGGGGGATCATGCGGATGCGCACCACGCCGCCCTCTTCCTTGGGGCAGATGCCGTGCTTGAAAGCGTTTTCCACGATAGGCTGCAAGATAAAGGACGGCACCATAGTCTCGGTCAGATCCAGCGAATCCGAGAACGCCCACTCCATCTGCACCCGGTCGCCAAAGCGCACATGGTAGATGGAATAGTACTCATCCACAACGCGCACCTCCCGGGAGAGGGGCACCTGCTCATCGTTGCTCATCAGGCTGTAACGCAGCAGATGGGAAAGCGCCATGATGAGCGCCTGCGTGCGGTAGGCGGACTCTGTGCCCGCCATCTGCTGGATGACGTTCAGGGTGTTGAACAAAAAATGCGGGTCGATCTGGCTGCGCAGCTGCTGTAACCGACTGCGCTCCATGCGGTTCTGCAGTTCCAGCGCCTCGGTCTTTTGGCGATGCAACTCCCGCTCGATCTCGTTTTTCTCCTGTAAGGTGCTCACCTGCTGCGCCATAGAGTGCTTCATGCGGTTGAAGGACTCCGCCAGCTGGCCGATCTCCGGCTGCTTGGGCAGCGGGATGTCCGGGGTATCGAACTGGCTGCGGCTGATAGCGCGGGAGGCCTCGATCATCTGAGACACCGGAGTCAGCAGCTGCATGACCATCAGACCGGAGGCACAGCCCAGCGCCACGCACAGTGCCACCACCACGATCTGCATCAGGGCGATCCGTTCGCCCAGCTCCGAGATTTCGGTGTAAGTAGTCTGAGCGTCCAAAATCGAGGCTTTCAGCAGCTGCATGGTGTACTGGCTCAGATACCCGCCGCAGACCGAGACCTTGTTGTAGTACAGCTGGGAAGCCTTTGCTTCCTGCCCACTGGAAAGGTAGCCTTCCAGCTCTTCCAGCAGGGTGTTGTAGCTGCCGTAGGTGGTCTCCACCGCGCCGTACAGCACCCACTGCTCATCGCTGACGTTCTGCAAGCCGTCCATATTGGATCGGATGCGCCACAGCCATGCGTTGCTGGTGGAGCAGGCTGCCTGAAGCTTTTCCAGCATTTCCTCAGTCTCGCCGTTCTCCCAGCGGTACGCTTCCAGAATGCTGATGGAGCTTTCCACACCGCCCTGAAAGCGGCTGATGGCGTTAAAGTTGCCCATCTGGTCGTCCTGTACCTGCTGCACCGCCCGTGCCTGATAGCCGTTCAGGGCAAGCTGCAACGCAAAGGCCGCAAAAAAGGCTGCCAAGCACAGCACCATGCGCTGCTTGAGCGTAACGCTGTGCTTCCAGTTGCGCTTTTCCATGCAAGGCTTCCCCCTTTTTCGTAAGGTGTATCTGAAAACAAAGAAAATGACGAATATTTCGCAAGCACAAGCGGGATTTAAGGCAAATAGCCGCAGGAATCCTTTGTGGATTTCAAGGCTGTTTCACGCAAAATCCAGCTGTGCTTGTAGAAATAGACTAAATTTTCGACTTTTCAGATACACCCCAGATAATATCTTATTTTACCACGCCTTGCGGGCGGTTTGCAAGCCGGATGCACCGCCGCCGATGCATCTTTTGCTTGCTTCTTGCCGGTAAATGTGGTACTATGCCCAAAAAGGAGGGTAACTTTATGACCCAGAATGTTTGCGTTTCCGTTCAGATGGACGAAAAAAGCTTTCACGATTTTGCATCTTTTGACCTGCTGCGCCACAACAAAGGCTGGCAGCGTCCGGCGGTGTTTACCGCCATTCTGCTGGTGTGTGCCGGCATCTGCCTGAGCCAGATCGGCAAGCGGGAGGGTGCCGGGCTTTTGACCGCCGTGCTGGCCATCGTAGCCATCGGTCTGCCTGCCGTATACTTCGGTACCTTCTTTGCCAACCTCTCCAAGCAGATCAAAAAGCTGGGTCTGCCCCGTCCCTTCTACCGGCTGGAACTGGACGCCGCCGGGCTTTCGGTCTGGATGGCCGGTGAGCAGAACAAGACCGAGCCCACCAACCGCTACACCTGGAACACCGTGTACTGCGCCTACCGCACCAAAGAGGCGGTGTACATCTACGTCCAGAAGAATCAGGCCTATCTGCTGAACGAGAGCATGGATGCCGCATGGAGCCTGCTGGGCAGCGCCCTGCCCGCTGCCAGCCTGCACGACTGCCGGAAATAAGGGCAGCGGAAAATCTATTTTTCTTTCGAACTCCCGGAGCGTCTGCGGACGCTCCGGGAGTTCTATTTTTACATAACAATTTTCACAAAACAAAAACCCACGCTGCGGCAAAGCAAAAGCGCAGCGTGGGTCACGGAAATAGCGTTATAAAGTTTTAGCGGGCGAGGGTGTACTTGTGCAGGGTCTTGCGCACTGCGCCGCTACCGGCGTACAGCTCCTTGACCATGCCCTCGATCTTTTCGCCCAGACCGACGGCATACAGGTCCACACCGAACACGTCGGCACGGCTGTACAGAGCCTTCAGGCAGCTGAAGTCCTGCTCGCCTTCCTTGACCTCCAAGGGGTTGACGATGGCCTGCAGCTCAGCCAGCAGCGGATCGGGAGAGATCTCAAAGGGCTGGCCGTTGTCGTCGATGCCCTTCAGGTAGCGGGCATAGCCTGCCAGCACCAGCGGGATCAGCACGAGGTTGGACTTGTCCAGACCGCGCGCCTCGTAAGCCTTGATGGTCTCGCCGAAGCGGATAGCCAGCTTCTGGGAGGTATCGGTAGCGATACGCTGGGGAGCATCGGGCATAAAGGGGTTGGGCAGACGGCGGTTGATGACAGCGCCGATGAACTCGTAGGGGTTCAGAACGCCGGGGTCAACGACGACGGGCATCGCCTCGATGTAGCCGATCTTCTGGATGAAGCTGCGCAGGTCCTCATCAGCCATCTCAGCGGAGATGAGGGTGTAGCCCAGCATGCAGCCGTAGATGGACATGGCGGTGTGCAGGGGGTTGAGGCAGGTGCAGACCTTCATCTTCTCGATCTTATCGACGGTCTCGCGGTCGCAGTACAGCACACCGCCCAGCTCCAGCGGAGGACGGCCGTTGGTGTAGTGATCCTCGATGCACAGGTACTGGGTCTCCTCGGCGTTGACGAAGGGAGCGGTGAAGGTGTGCTTCTCGGTGACGATGGTGTAGTTGTCCTCAAAACCGTCGTCAGCCAGCATCTTCTGGACCTTGGCATCCGGGCGGGGAGTGATCTTGTCGATCATGCTCCAGGGGAAGGTGATCTTGGTCTCGTCCTTGACGTAGGCCAGGAACTCGGCGGGGACCAGGCCCTGCTCGACCCACTTGGAAGCGTAGGCAAAGACTGCGGTCTTGACCTTATCGCCGTTGTGAGAGCAGTTGTCCATGCTCTGGACGGTCAGGGGCAGCTTGCCGGCCTTGAAGCGCTCGTAGAGCAGAGCAGTGACCTTGCCCATGGCCAGAACAGGGGTCAGGCCGCGCTCGAGGTCAGCAGGAGCGACGCCGTAGCCCTTCTCGGTGATGGTGAAGGAGATCATCTGCAGGCTGGGTGCCTGGAAGATCTCGACCAGACGCGCCCAATCAGCGCCGAAGGAGTAGTCAGCCTTCAGGCTCTCGGTGACAGAGGCGATGACCTTCTTCTCGATGTCGCCGGTGGACTTCAGGCAGACCAGCAGGCTCAGATTGTCATAGGGCTGATAAGCCTTGTCGATGATCTCGTAGTCGAAGCTCTCGGCCACGATGACGCCGCGGTCATACTTGCCGCTGTTCAGGGCGTCGTTCAGGATGGCAGCCGGGAATGCGCGGAAGATGTTGCCGGCGCCGAAGTGGACCCAGGTGGGTTCTGCGTGGGTCTTGGCCTTGACGGCCTCAACGTCGAACTTGGGCAGCTCGTAGCCCTTTTCTGCCCACTCGGCGGACAGATTGCCGTTCTTAATATCAGTCAGCTTCATGATATATCAGCCCTTCTTTTTCTCTTCGTCCAGACGGTCCAGCAGGTCCCAGACGCCCAGCATATACTGGATGCCCAGCGCACGGTCATACTTGCCGTAGCCGGGGCGGCAGCTGCCGGGGCCTTCCTCCCACAGCTGACGGCCATGGTCGGGGCGGATGTAGCCCTCGAAGCCGCAGTCATGGTAGGCGCGCAGGATCTCGATGATGCCGGTCTCGCCGCAGCAGTCGCGGTGGGCAGCCTCGGAGAAGTCGCCGTTGGGGAAGTGATGGATGTTGCGGATGTGTGCGAATGCGATGCGGTCGCAGTGCTTGCGGACGATCTCAGCCACATTGTTGTTGGGGTTGGCGTTCAGGCTGCCGGAGCAGAGGGTCAGGCAGTTGTACTCGTCGTCCACCATGCTCAGGAAGCGGTCGATGCTCTCGGCATCCACCAGCAGGCGGGGCAGGCCGAAGATGTCCCAAGGGGGATCGTCCATGTGGATGGCCATCTTGATGTCGCACTCGCGGCAGGTGGGCATCAGGGCTTCGAGGAAGTACTTCAGGTTCTCCCAGAGCTTTTCCTTGGTGACAGGGGCGTAGGCCTTGAACAGCTCGTCCAGCTTTGCCATCCGCTCCGGCTCCCAGCCGGGGAAGGTCATGTTGTACTTCTCGGTGAAGGACATGATATACTCGGCCATCGCCTTGTAATCGCCCTTGATCTTGTCCTTCTCGTAGAACCTGTCTCTTATACACATCTGACGCTGCCGACGAACTCTAGGG
>ENA-OYYK01001376-OYYK01001376.1-human-gut-metagenome-genome-assembly--contig:-NODE-1376-length-12207-cov-12.123354_pt1 | contig 12207 bp, 14 predicted proteins | sample MGYA00243247_ERZ653443 | MGnify/ENA primary metagenome ERZ653443 (study PRJEB26926, sample SAMN06165010) | human gut metagenome | biome: ENVO:00009003; feature: ENVO:2100002; material: ENVO:00002003... | reverse complement strand
AGAGCGTGCGCAGCAGCTTTCTGGACATGCTCATGGATATGGACAGCAGTACGGCTGACTTCGCGGACAACTTTGAGAAATATATGCAGAGGGCCATGCTGAACAGCATGCTTTCGGAAAGCTACAATGAACGCCTGAGAAAGTGGTATGATTCGTTCGCCGAGGCCATGGAGGAGAAAACGGAACGACGGACCGGTCAGGGCAGACGCAGGCATAGTAAATATGAAGTGGTCACCGAAGCTGCCGGTGTACTGAACGGGACGGAGTATGACACGCTGAAGGAATCTTGGGAGTCGATTGTCAGTGACGCGCTGGCCCAGCGGGATGCCATGAAGGAGATATTCGGCTGGAAGGGTGATTCGGCGGGCTCGCAATCCGGACGTAGCGGGGCTTTCACCACCATGACACAGGAGCAGGGCACGCTTCTGGAAGGGCTGTTTACTTCGCTTCAGGACCATGCCAGCGGTATGCACAAGCTTTTGGAAGAACTTGTCAAGTCAAGGAAGGAGGATCATGACCTGCTTGAAAGTATAGCCGAAAATACAGCCTACTGCAGGTATCTGGAAAGCATAAACGAGATTATGGAATATTTTAGAAACAGCGGGATAAAAGTGACATGACATGTATGATCTGACAGGATATATGACAATCAGCGGTAAGGATGCCTGGACGGAGTACTCCGCTTTCCTTTGTGAGGATAAACCGGAAGACGGGACGAACATGGCCGAACTGCTCAAGCCGCCCGAGATGAAGGAATATACGGCTGTGGATTTCAGGGAGCGTAACGGTGAGGAATTGCCGGAGCAACTTCCCCTTCCACGCTGCAAGGCCCGCGACCTTACACTGTATCTGGCTGTATACGCCTCTTCACTTTCCGAATGTGAGACAAGGCGGCTTGCCCTGATGCAGGCACTCATGCAGGGCTGGGTAACCCTTCGGGTAAAAGGGATATCCATGGAATACAGGCTTTACTACAAGGCTGCCACATCGGCCGATATCCTGACCGATGCACTTGACGGAACTGCAGTGGCCAGATGGAAAATCAAGTTCAGGGAACCGAAACCGGCCCCCTTTTAAATGATATTTAAAGACTGTTCGAATGGAGCTCAATATCTATAACCAATCCGGAGAACTGAAGCTGACTGCCTCGGTAACCTCATCCTCTACATGGAACCTCGAATTGATGAGAGAGAATGCACTCTCGCTTACCTTCACAATTCCGGTCTGTGTGTCGTTGCAGGTGAATGACTATATAATACTGGAAGGTGTAAGGTTCAGCGTGAAGAAAGAGTACAAGCCCAGGAAAAAGAACAGCCAGAAGTATAGCTATTCGGTAAAGTTCTATGCTCCCATACATGATGCCCAGCAGGTGGTATACCTTCACCTTACGGACGGCCAGTACGAACCTCAGTTCAGTCTTGACGGCAGTCCCCGGGAGCACCTGCAGAAATGGGTGGACAACATGAACCGTATTTACGGTGAAGAGCGCTGGCGTATCGGTGATGTGATCGATGCACCCAATCAAAATATAGAATATAGCAATACTACATGTTGGGATGCACTGGCATCCATGGCCGATATTTTCTCGACCGAATGGTGGTCGGACGGCTTCTATATCAATCTGTGCCGTTGCGAGCGCGGGGAACGTGTGGAACTGGGATACATGCAGGGACTTACCTCGCTTACGCCAACGGAAAATAGCGATGACGTAAAATTCTTCACCCGACTTATTCCGCTGGGAAGTACCAGGAACATAGACCGAAGCCGCTACGGTTTCTCCCGTCTGCAGCTGCCGGACCGCGCCAAGTATGTGGACAGGAATACGGACTACGGACTGTATGAACATGTGGAAGAGGATGCCTTTGCGGGTATCTTTCCTCATTATACGGGAACTGTGTCCTCCGTACGTTCACAGGAGAAGACCGGGAATGACGGCAAGCCCTTTACGGTTTATTATTTCAAGGACGAAGGTATGGAATTTGACCCATGCGATTATGAGATTGCGGGACTTGTCAAACAATTGTCTTTCCAGAGCGGTGAACTGAACGGGCGGGATTTCGAGGCAAACTATCACTCTGAAAGCGGGGAATGGGAAATCATCAACATCTATCCGGATGAAGATGCGCAGTTACCCGGGGGAAACCTTATACCGCATGCGGGTGACCAATATATCCCCTGGAATTTCCGTATGCCCGAAGCTTACGAAAAACAGGCCGAGTTGGATTACAAGGCGGCCGTTGATGACTTCCTCTCGTCATACAGCGAAGATATTACCAAGTACGGTGGTGATACTGACTACACCTATATCGGGAAGCACTCCGTCCCCCTGCAGCTTGGACAGTCGGTAAGGCTGCTCAGCGAAGAGTATTTCCCCGGCATCGGTTACCGGGATACACGCATGACAAAGGTGACACGCAAGCTGGAGAACCTTTCCATGGCAGCTATTGAATGCACGAACCGAGTCGGCAAGGGCTGGAAACGCAGTCTGGAAAGTGACCTGAACGGGTTACAGTACATTGTCGGCGGGCTGCTGGACCGATCGGTCATCGAGGTGCTTAAATCCTGGGACAATCGTGAGGCCAGTGAATACAACGTATTTTCCGCGCTGCGTTCTTTGAAGACGTTTCTTCGCAAAGACCAAGCGGATGGTACTTCCTTTCCCATGACTTTCGGTGACTGGGTCAAGTTCGGTGAGTTCCTTACCGGCATATCCGGTGGTTACATTGACAAGGACGGCAAGATGGAGATGGAGGAAGGCATTTTCCGCAAGCGTCTGTTTGTTCCGGAGATTGCCTATAACCGCGTGACCTACTTCAAGGGTCGTATGTGCGCCTCTCCCGGAGGCGGGTGTACGGTCAAGGAATGGACGGACAACGGTGACGGTAGTTATACAATCGTACCGGATTTGACTGATGCCGACGGACTGAGCCAGTCTGTCGATGATATACTTACTACGTATTTCGTTACCAAGTCACCTGAGGGTAAGTTACAGGGATTTGAGGAGATGAAGTTCCGGGTTACGTCTGCCGATTATACGGCCAAGACTTTTGTCATGGTACCGAAGCCGGATACAGACTGGAAACCGGGTGATGCAATGGTACTTGCCCAGACGGGTAACTTTACGGACCCGGAACGGCAGACGTACATCCTTATCGATACGGTGGGCGGCAACAACTGCATCACTTTCTTCGACCACGCCAATACATGGGATGTCGAGCCGGCACAAGAGATGTCGTGGATTGGCAAGAAAAAAGGCCGTACCGTACATGGCATTCCGGCAGACAACTACTCGGCTGTTTTTCGTCACGTCATTATGTCCGGCAAGATCTTCCAGGTCGATGACATCAGCGGCGAGGCCTTCCGGGTACCGCTATTCAAGGGGACGTGGAAACCGGGTGAGAAGTATGCCTATTATGATGAGGTGAGCCACTCCGGCAGTTCCTGGATATGTGTCAATGAGAAAGGCTCGGGTACAGAACCGGCAGACGGCAATGCCGACTGGTTGAAGTGTGTATCTAAAGGAGACAAGGGAGATGCGGGGATCGGTATCACCAATTGCGGCGACTGGAAGACCGGCAAGCATATAGCTTACATGGGCATTGCCAAGATGGCCGGGCGTGTGTTCCTCTGTATTGCTCCTGATGGTACCGACAATCCCCCCATGTGGACTGTCACAGACAAAGATGATAACCGTTTGTTGCAGACTCAGGATGGTGGTCAGACCTACGGGTATATCATTACCGGTGACCTGAATACGGCCGAATATGAGTTACTTGTTGAGAATGGTAAGGACGGTAAGGATGGAAAAGGCTATGAATGGATATTCTGCCATACTATCGGGAATGTGGCACCTCCTACGCCAGCCACCTCGCAGGTGGATGACTATGTGCCGGTTGGCTGGCATGATGACCCGATTGGTGTCAGCGAAAGCCTGCCATACGAATGGGCATGCTGCCGGACGAAAACGGACGGCGTATGGAGTGCGTTTACTCCGGCCGCATTGTGGGCCAAATGGGGCTTTGACGGTGAGTCGGCCATTGTAGTCGATTCCGATAACGAGATGGAGAGTGTGGCGTTGACGTATGAGGGGAAAACTATTGAACAGTCTGTGCTCAATACAACCGTCGGCATGTGGTATGGTACGCAGAAGCTGCAGCTCAAGTCCATTTCATGCGTGACCCCTGCAGGAGTCACAGAGAGCTACAATATTAATACGGGTGTGATAGCCTTCACCGTACAGGCCGGTGTCTCAATGCCTGCACGCTCAGAAGTCAGGATAACTGTTACGGCTACTATCCAAGGCACTGACATAAGTCGCGAACTGGTGTTCACTATCGCTGGTATACGTGCCGGCAGTCCGGGCAGTGATGCGGTACTGTATAGGCTGGTGCCTTCCGTTTCATCGGTAAGCATGCGGAAGGACGGCACCTATAGTGTAGCCGGTGTGTCATGTACACGTACAAAGTCCGTAGGTGGCAGTACTGCTGTCACTACTGACGGTGTACTGAAATACAGTAAGGACGGTGGTTCGGAGGTTGAGATACAGAACGGGACAGAAATCTCCCCGAAGAACTTCACAACGCAGCTGCTGTTCGTTTATTATGTCAATGGGCAGGTTGTGGACCGGGAAACTATACCCATGGTCGTGGACGGTAGCGATGGTGCACCGGGCGGTGATGGGGAATCTGTTAAGGCCGGCGGTGAGTGGAGAACCGCCAACACTCCGTATGCAAGGTTGACCGTCTGTACAATGGGGGGTAGTTCCTGGCTTTCCAAGGTTGTCACTTCCAATCCTCCCATGTGGACTGTCACAGACAAAGACGGCAACCGTTTGTTGCAGACTCAGGATGGTGGCAAGACCTACGGGTATATATTGACCGGGGAGGTGAATACTGTCGAATGGGAACGGTTGACTTCTGACGGCAGTATGGTATATCTGACAAGTACGGTCAGCAATATTCGGGTGAGCAATGCCGGGTCTTTGGTACCTTCGGCTTTCCGGGTGTATGCCAAGCGGACACTCGGCAACGCCACATTGACTTATCCGGACGGTTATATGGCCGCACGTGGTTACAGCAACGGGATATGGAGTTCTATTGCCGGTCCGTCGAGGGCTTCCGAAATTACGGTCAATGCTTCGGCCGGGTATTCCACTTTCTCTGTGAGGTGTTACCAGAACCAGGCGGACGCTTCGGCATGGAATGATAATTTCATGGCAGAGCAGTCCGTAGGTGTCAGCTATGACGGGGAAACAGGCAGGATCGGTTCTGAACCGCGTCCAAGAGGCTTGTTTGCCAATGGTAATACCTATGTGTGGAATGAAGATTACCATGACATCGTACTGGCCACATTTAACAATCGCACTATCCCGTTCAGAGTACGGGCATACGGCTCATCGGTGACAGTTGCGCCTTCCTCGATTGACGGTGATGCGAATTGGGAACCGGCGCAGCAGTTCCAGTTTGTGGCGACAGACCTTTTACTTTCCCGGCAAATTCGTGCTGATGAAATCTATACGGATGATTTGGTGGTGCAGAATGTACTGGCACGTGACAAGAAAGGGAATGTGACATGTAGGATTGACGGAAGTACGGGGGAGGTTACCCTTCAAGGTAATCTGTATTCGAATGTATCATTCAATAAGGTTATCGAAGATGGTGGGATGTTGACATCAGGGGCTATTATTGTTAGGTCTGGAATTTATTATGCTCCTGAAGTAGAACCGGGATATGCAGTTTTTGTAAACTGGACAGACCCACTAATGACAAGGGTTCCAACTTACATTACGATAGAATCTGTTGGTGATAAAGTAAGCATAGCCCCGAATGGAGACCGTCTTAGTAGCGTTCCTTCATTAACATTTATGTCTCAAGGGAAACATGGAAGTATTATTGGATATAACAAAGACGGTACAACAATATGGGTTGTATTTTGTGAAGATGGCGAATTACTTAGTAATTAAAATCGATTATATGAAAGTATTTTATGAAAGTAAACTGGCGAAGATGTTGTTGTGGCAGGGTTACAATACCATCACTTTAGGTTGTTTCGTTTTCACGAAGAAAAAGAAGGAGGAAATGAAGCAGCGGGTTCTTAACCATGAAGCCATCCATGTGAGGCAATGGGAGGAGTGCATGATTGCTTCGGCGGTTCTGTTGACGTTTGTTATGCTCCTTACAGGGTTCAGTGTATGGATATATTTATTGTGCCCGTTGTGGTTCTATCTGCAGTACGGGTTGGAGTATGCGATTTCATACGTTTATCACTTATGCCGTAACCGATGCTGGGTGAATGTAGGTGATAAGGCTTACGGAAATTCAGCGTTTGAAATGGAAGCTGAAGCCAACGAAGAGGTAGACGGTTATCTTGATGTGAGAACTCCTTTTGAGTTCTTCAGATACTACGGAATAATTTGATTTATAATTTACAAAAACGAGATAATAATTAATTGTTAAATTGGGCTGATTTTCATAGTAGAAATGACGCCCCTTAAAAGTACAAAGATATATGGCAGATCAAAGAATGAATGAGTTTGCACCGGCTACGGACATAGAGTATGTGTATGCGGAAGCAGCTGACGGTAGTCAAGTAAAAATAAAGAAGAATGACCTAATACGTGAAAAACAAATTTATATGGAAGTCAATCAGGAAATAGATCTTGGATTTAATACATCAGCGCTATTATGCATAAAAGCGCCCCAGCTAACTGGCTCGTTAGCTGTTGTATTGGCTTTCAGCAATAGCGTTTATTTCTCTGAAATATCAAATAATAATGATGTATATGTATTTACAAAAGATATACCTGGTAAAGTGTGTATTTATAAGACAGAAGAATATGGTAATATTAAAGTCAAAAATTTGACAAATGACCCTTCATTTATAATTATTTCCATCTTGTAGTATGCATTTAGCAATTACCGCCATGCTTTATGGGGGCATGGCGGTTTAGAATCATCTGTGATTAGATAATAGATACTTGTTTCCAAGAACTCCATATATTGGAATTTCTAAACCTTATGTGAGCGCTATTATCTGTAACATTAAAATACATCTGAAATCCATAATTTTCACTACAAGAGAGCACTAACAAGATAGCCTCTCCAATTGATCCTGCAGGTTTATTAAGAATGGATTGCATGATATTCGTTGCAGAATGTCCGTATACTCCATTTCCCTTGTAATCATTCAGATCATCATTTTCGATAAATGATTTGTAACTTATTATTTTATATTGTTCTATGAATTTACTAAGCGATAATAAAACACTATTATTTCCTTTTAAACCACGCAAATAATCCACAGAATCAACATTGGACATTTCGTTTTCCCTTTTATCTGCCATACTTTGCACTTTTTAGGGGCAAGTTATATACAGGTTCAAAGATGCATAATCTTGGATAAGCAAAGTGAGTAATTAATTTTGCTAATTATGAAACTACCAATGATGTACTGTCGGATGGAAAATCATTAATTTCTTCTGCTAAGATATTGCTAATGTTATAACCTATTTGAATAATGAAGTAGATGCCAGTAGACAATACATATACATTACCCGAAGAATCTTCACGAAATTCTGCATTAGCATTGCCACCTAATTTGGAGACAGATGCTCCCTTTGAACCTGTAGTAGTAATAAGATATGCGCTACCGTTTGTAATAAACATAAAGCAACAAGCTCCTTGAGTTACTTTTAATTTGGTACTAAAAGTCCATCCGCTATAACACATAGGCATTAACTTCCTTAAAACTATTGCAAGATCTTCTTTTTTTATTTTCACCTGCGATCCATTCGTTGCCTCTCCGTATATGTATGCGCTATCCGTAGCTGGTGCAAACTCATTCATTTTCTTGTCTGCCATATCTTTGTACATTTTAGGGGCACAAGATACGGCAGGTCAAAGCTGTACTATATTTTTCTTAGATCGAAGTAAAAGATGTTTTCTTCCAAAGAGTCCATCCACCATTATACCATCTTATTCTTGCAAACATGACTCCATCTGCACCAATGATCATTTGAAAGATAGGATTTCCTCCCATAGCTGTATTAGGAGCACTAAAAACAAGAAGAATTCCGAATGATATAAGTTCAACATTAAATATTGAAGCATGAATTCCGTAGCACCCATTAACAGTATACTCATCTAAACTTTTATCAACTGTCCCTCTAATCTGAAATGTTCCATTCAATAAATCACTCTTCTTTATTTTCATCTGCGATCCATTCGCTGCCTCTCCATATATGTATGCGCCATCCGTAACTGGTACAAACTCATTCATTCTTTTATCTGCCATATCCTTGTACATTTTAGGGGCAAAGAATATGGTGTGAATCATCGTTATCATACGATTAGGAAATATGAGTAATTTTTATTTCCATTCTGAATACTCTCCATTGATACAGCTTCTTCTTTTTTCCTCTAAAGAGGAAAATGGAATTAGAATTTGAATATAATCAGAACCTCCTATTACTTTTAGCCAACACCAACCATTAAAAGGATTATCTTTTACAGTTGGATACAAAACATATTCCCCTGGTATATTTATATCATTTAAAGAACCATTATTTATGAATTGGACAAAAAACAAGGATTTCTTAGCTTCTTTCATTGAAACATTTATACTATTCCCTTCTACATCCAGCCCTCTTAATTTTGTTGGTATACCTTCCTGCATTTCATTTTCTTTCTTATCTGCCATATCTCATAGATTTTAGGGGCAAAGAATGTGGAAGATATACAAAGAGTTGAATAACACTTTCTAATTAAGTAAGATTAATTAACCTCCAAGTAAAAAAATCATTTTTATTTGATGAGAATCTAAAATACAATTTCCAATCATTGAGACCACATAAAAATTGCATAACATAACTTCCTTCTTGAAGTGCGAAAGAACTCAATAAGCCAACTCCAGTAAATCCATTAGGAATATTAGCACAGTTTTCTGCTTGTAATGCGATTGTACAATTATTTATAATAGTATTACAATCTGTGCACCATTCACCCCATTTATATGTGTTGTAAGGAAACAATCTCAACTCTTGCATTATTTCACCTATGTTTTTAGCTAAATCATTCTTCTTTATTTTCACCTGTGAACCATCAGCTAACTCTGCATACACATACTCCATGTCCGTAGCCGGTGTAAATTGATTCATCCTCTTATCTGCCATAATCTTACTTTTTAGGGGCGTTTGATATAAGTTTTGTCTACACAGATACTATCCTTATTTTTACGACAAAAATGATTTACGCTTACATTCGTGTTAGTACGGACAAACAAACTGTCGAAAACCAACGATTCGAAATTGAGAAGTTTGCTCAAAGGCAAGAAATCCACATTGATAAGTGGATAAGTGAGACGGTATCCGGAACTCAATCTGCCAAAAAACGAAAACTCGGTCCGCTCATTAAGAAATTAAAGAAGGGAGATACCCTTATTGCATCGGAAATCAGTCGCCTCGGTCGTCGACTAATGGAAGTAATGAGTATTTTGAATACTCTCATGCAGAAAAACATAACAGTTCTTACCGTAAAGGAAAAGTATGAATTAGGCAACAATATACAGTCTCAAATTCTTGCATTTGCTTTCGGATTGTCCGCACAAATTGAACGTGATCTGATTTCACAGAGGACGAAAGAAGGTCTTGCCCGACGTGTAGCTGAGGGGCAAAAATTAGGACGATGCAAAGGCGGTCGTAACTCACATTATAAGCTTACGGGGAAAGAACCTTTAATAAAAACTATGCTTGAATACGGCTATTCTAAGGCAGCTATTTGTCGGAAGCTGAAATGTAATCCAAAAACACTTGATGATCATTTATTAAGGATGGGTAGCTCTGATTAAAGTACCTTTGCTTATAATCTGGATATTGTGGGTAATTAACGTTGTCATCGGGTTCTTTTTATGTCCTTTTTCGTGGAAGCGTAGCTTGGTAACTTTGCATTGACATTCCATGTCAGTGGAATATCTTTAATTGATGAAATGTTTGCTAAAGGCTTACTTATTTTTGTGATATCTGATAATTAATTAAATAAAAGGAAAGATGAAAGGATTAGATGAGTTATTCGTTGTGGCGTGGATGTTATTCGGTATTTTGATGACTCCGCTGTTTTTTATCGCATTTGACTTATGGGCCGGAATACGAAAGGCCAAGCAGAGGAATGAAAAGATTTCCAGTGATGGCTGGAAACGTACTGTCAACAAAGTAGCGAGGTATTACAATGCGTTGTTGGCGCTTGTGGTAGTTGATGGTATGCAGATGGCAGGTGTTTGGTATTTGGATAACTATTATGGGTATCATATACCGGTTTTCCCGTTTATAACCTTGTTAGGAGCTTTTGGTGTAGCTGCCATTGAGGTGAAGTCCATCTATGAGAAAGCTGAAGAAAAGGAACGCAGGGAGATGAAGCAGGTGGCAGCATTGGCTGCAGAGATTGCGAAGCATAAGGCTGACCCTACTGAGATCGCTAAGGCTGTAGTGGAGTATATGAATAATGGTAAGGAGGATAAGAAATGAAAGTCTTGATTGACAACGGGCATGGTAGTAACACTCCTGGCAAGTGTTCTCCGGACGGGCGGTTGAGAGAGTATGCTTATACTCGTGAGATAGCTGAACGTCTGGTGATGGAGCTTAGAAAGAACGGAATTGACGCTGAACGTATCGTCAAGGAAGAAATTGATGTTCCATTGGCAGAGAGATGCCGTAGAGTGAATGAGTATAAAGCTTCTGAAGCTATACTTGTTTCTATTCACTGCAATGCTGCCGGCAATGGAAGTGATTGGATGTCTGCCCGCGGTTGGGAAGCATGGACCAGTGTTGGCAAAACAAAGGCTGATAAACTGGCTACTTGTCTGTACGAGGATGCTGAAAACTGTTTGCCGGGAATGAAAATGCGCAAGGATATGACAGATGGTGATCCTGACAAAGAATCACAGTTTTACATACTGAGGCATACGAATTGTTCGGCTGTTCTTACTGAGAATCTGTTCCAGGATAATAGAGAGGATGTGGAGTTCTTGTTGTCCGAGAGAGGTAAAAGGACTATTGTCTCGCTTCATGTGTGGGGTATTATGAAATATTTGGGCTTATGAAAAAGTTGCTTTGGATATTAGTTGTATTATTAGCAATCGCTTGTGTGGCGGCTTGGTTCCGTCCGCACGAGCCTTTGCCGGTAGAAATACGTACCGAGACGAAGATACAGACGGTTGTCAAACTTGATACGGTTCTTATCTCTAAACCGATAGCGGTCTTTTGGCAGATATTACCGAATGATACTATACGTATAGGTGATACTTTGCTTCATCGCAGAAAGGTTGTGTATGAAGATAGTCTGTATCGTGCGGTGGTGAGCGGATATGTAGACCCACGGCTGGATAGTATGACTGTGTATCCGAGGACGGTTTATCAGACGGTGACGAATGACGTCTATCACCCGGTTTCCATCAAGTCGAAGAAGAAGCGTTGGGGATTAGGGTTGCAAGCCGGTTATGGTTATCCGGGCGGCATGTATATAGGCGCAGGAATAAGTTATAATCTATTTGTATGGTAAAATGTAAAAAAATCTTGCTTATTAGATAAGTGATTGTTGCCGATACAAGGTAGAGTGTTAAGTTCGTTTGTGATAGCTGTTACACAAAAATACTGAAAATGATGTGTAAAATGGATTATATATGCTATATTTGGGGCTAAGTTAATAACTTATAATTAAGGAGAAACAAAATATATTGTTTTCTGAATTGTTTTTATATAAGAAAATGAGTTGGTGGAATAACTTTTTTAGTAGAAAACGTCAAAAGATGCCCAATAGGAGTTTAGAGGATATAAAGAATGGCTGTAGGGTATTATTTATCGACGACCAAAAATTTAAGTTGGTAGATAGACTAAGAGATAAAGACGGTTGGAAGAATACCGTATGGATTAAGGATGTAGATAGTTTATCTCAAATGGAAGTGTTGGATGCACATATTATTTTTGTAGATATACAAGGTGTCGGTACAAAAATGGGCTATTCAGATGCAGGGCTAGGGCTAATTGTTAGTATTAAAAAACAATATCCCAATAAGAAGGTAGTAATGTACAGCGCTGAAAGTCAAGGGAAAATTGATTCATTTCATAGTGCGGCAAATCTTGTTGATTATCGAATAAGGAAAACAGCAGATCAATATGAATTTAGTAGTATTATTGAACATTTGGCAAAAGAGGCTTTT
>ENA-OYYK01001371-OYYK01001371.1-human-gut-metagenome-genome-assembly--contig:-NODE-1371-length-12237-cov-7.912822_pt1 | contig 12237 bp, 10 predicted proteins | sample MGYA00243247_ERZ653443 | MGnify/ENA primary metagenome ERZ653443 (study PRJEB26926, sample SAMN06165010) | human gut metagenome | biome: ENVO:00009003; feature: ENVO:2100002; material: ENVO:00002003... | reverse complement strand
GATTACTACGCGTCTCGTGGGCTCGGAGATGTGTATAAGAGACAGCTTTATTTATGAACAAAAAATTTTTAAGTGCAGTCCTGTTCGGAGTCTTGATGGTTTCGTCAACAGGGACATTTGTGTCTTGTAAAGACTATGATGACGACATCGATCGTATCGACAATACGTTGAACGATCTGAAGTCACAGATTGCAGCTTTACAGAAACTGGTAGGAGAGGGAAACTGGGTGACTGGTATCACTTCTATCGAAAACGGTTTCACTATCACTATGAGTAACGGTCAGACCTCTACGATTACCGGTATCAATGGTAAGGATGGTGTGGACGGTAAGAATGGTACCGAATGGACTATCGGTGAGGATGGCTTTTGGTATATGGATGGTGAGAAGACCGACCACTATGCATTAGGGACCAAAGGTGAGGATGGCAAACCTGGTATGAATGGTGTGACCGCTCCGGCTCCGAAGATCAATGCGGATGGTTTCTGGGTGGTTTATGAGTGGGACACTGCTAACAACCAATTCGTAGAAAAAGTTACTGAAGTTTCTGCACAGGGTACCAGTGCTTACATTGTGAAGAAGGATGGTGTTTATGTTCTGCATATCGCTGACGAAACAGGCGCATTCCAAGATGTTACTTTGCCTGCTACTTCTGACGGATTTGTAGTAGAAGCTCCTGCGGCAATGGTCATTGTAAACTATGACTATGCAAAATGGAAACCCACTGTGACTAACAAGGATTACAAAGCTTTACTTGCTGTATTCCCAGAAATTGGTGATATTGAAGAAAACTCATTGGTAAAACAAGGAGGAAATTTACCTGTATTGGTAACTCCTGCCAGTGTAGACTTGGCGGAAGGTTTTACTTTCAGTCTGCAAGACGTAAAGGGTAAAACTATTGATATTAAAGTTTCTGATCCGACTAAGGGATTACCTGCTTCCGCTAATATGAGTGGTTCTAATATGACCACTAGAAGTGCTGAAGCTTCAGATTGTTTCTGGACATTACAGACTGAGCCTAGTATTGATGACAAAAAGCAGTATGTAGTGACTTCTAGCACCTCTTCTTTAGTGGCAGAAAATGCGAAAGGAACTGTAGTAAAGACAGCATTTGCATATCAGGTTAAATCAAATCCTCTTACCAGCAGAAATGTAGAGATTAATCCTTCTACCGATGGAGACGGTAACTCCATCACAACGGCTCAAGCTTCTTATGCTCCTGAGATAGATCTGTTTGCTTATGATGAAACACTCAAGGCCTATCCTATTTATTTGAAATATGCTTATCAAGGTTATTTCATCATCGAACCTTCAAATGCTTATGAAAAAGAAAAATATGGTTTGAGTGTCGAAGGAGAGACTTTGAAAATAGCTAATATGCCGTCTGATGTAACTTCTATTGAGGTTCACCTGAATGTTGTTGCTTTAGGTTTGAATGGTTCTGCTACACATAAAGAAGTTGAACTAACAATCGGTCAGGAAGTTGCTGCTACAGGTTCTTTGAAAGACCAGACTGTCGCTTTGACAGGTCAAGCTCAAACTGTCAAATGGAATATTGCCGACCTTGGTTTATCAGCTGTAGAATTGGATAAAGTATTGGCTGCCGATCTTTACATGTCTGTATCCCGTGAATACTTCGATGACAATGATAATGAAATAAAAGCATACACTTACAATAATAAAGTGAAGTATTATGATGCTAGTGGTAATCAGACAACTTATGACGCTATTAACCACAAATGGAATGGTAAAGAAGGTGTAACATTCGGTATCGAGTTTAATGCTGCAACTGCTGCAACTTCCGATGTGGCTCCTGAAAACGGTTATTCTTCGGAACAATGGACTGGAGCTGATTATACAGTTAAGTTGACTTCTTCAACTGGTACTCCTGCTACTGTTATTTATTCTGCTGAAGCTATGTTGACTACCACATTGCCTTCTGCAATGAGTGAATATATCAAGCTGGCTCCCGCATTTGTTGAGAATGGTATTCTGCAAGTGACAGGCAAGGTTAGCAATTCTAAAGTAAATTATGATTTGAAAGATGCTTTGGTATTGAAAAATGTGAAAGTTAAGGAAATCATTGACTTGGATTATGATTCTGAAACTGTCGGTGATAACCTTTATTCTTCATATAACTGGATGAATGGTGCTCTTAATACAGAGGGTTATGCAACATTGGCTGTTAACATCTGGAAAGAAAAGAACGCAACCGGATTCATTGAAGCCAAAGACCAACAATTGTATAAGACACGTAATATCCGTGCTAAGATTTACTTCTTTGACAATACTGCAAATGAGGCTAACTTTGACTTCCAGTTGGTTGTTAAGAGTACAATCTTCAGTGATAAACCTGCTGATGTTGTTACATTCACAGCTGATAAGTTGGTATCTGTTTATGGTGGAAATGCAATCAAGGTAAAAGAAGCTGTAGACGAGGCTATCTATGCAGCTGGTCCGAAGAGAGGCACTGCTTATAACCTGTTTGGAACTGCTGCTGGAAATAAGAACGTTACAGACTATACTTCTGCTGATAACGATGGTACTTATATTCTGACTGCTACCAAAGCTCCGATTCAGATTGAAACGGCTGATTTGACTAAATTTGGTATGAGTGCAGCTGATTTTGTACAATTGAAGAATACAGACAAATTCTATTTGCAACAACAAGAATATGATGCTTTGACTGTAAATAACGCCATGTCAAGTAAAATAAAAGGTTGGGATGATATTGTAACCGCTGTTGATGGTGTGATATATAATTATGATAATGGTGTGTACAAACAGGTTAAACAAGATAATGCTTTAAGTTCTCAGGAAAAGATTTATAAAGAACTGTTTGATAAATATTCACCAAAAATCAATTATATAGCTACTAAATCTGTTACTATATCAGCTGTACCTGTAGGCGACGGTGTTGATAATGTTACTTTGAAGTTTGCAGATGCTACTGAAGCTGCGAAGTATGTTGATATAACAACTCTTGGAAACTTTGAGGTTAAACCATTAAAGGTGGCAGACTTGACAGTCGATCCTAAGGATGTAGAAATTCCTATGTATTTGGTTGTAAAAGACAAGTGGGGCAAGACTATGAATGTTCCCTTCAACATCACAGTCAAGACAACTGCCGAGTAATCAGTCATTTTGGAAAATAAAAGTCCGCTTCTTCTTTATGGAGGAGCGGATTCTACTCCAACAGACTAAAATGAAGAAAATAATTTTATATAAAAATGGAAGGAAGTTCTCTTCTGATCCGAGTCTTTTTATAATAAGCAAAATTAAAAAAGCTTATAAAAATAGAGAAAGTGGGAATTACGATTCCAATATCTTCTTTTGGGATGGAACTCGCGAATCTTTTGAGGATAATATGCAGATGCTTAGAGAAGAAAGACATGCAGGAAGAACAATTCTTACCATAATAGAGAACAACAGACCGATAAATAACATACCTCATTTATTACAGAATTTTGCTGTTCTGTTGTAATTATCAAAAGAAGTATGAAATTCTATTTCTATTGTTTAGAAATGATTTCGGTTTGATCCAGAGATAAGTGCTCTTTTTTTAAGAGAATACTTATATAATGAAAACTTTAAATTTATAAATGACAATCCCCTGCTTGTGAAAGTCGGGGATTTTTTGTTAACACCATAATCAATATGTAGCATGAGAAAAATGAAACTCTACTTATATCTTGCGATGACGACTGTCTGTTTATACTCCTGTTCCTCTACAGATGATGACAAACAGGAACCGCAACTACCAATAGAAATACCAGATGCGGACGAGCTTGCTTCCATTGGAGTAGGGCTGATCGCATATTATACATTTGATGATGAGACAGGTGATGACAGCTCTCCCAATCATTATGATGCAGCACTGATCAATCGCCCGGACATGATTTCTGACACTCCTTCGAACAAGGGAAAAGCTGTTTATCTGAGACAGGTGGAGAAACAGTATATCAACATACCTTATCAGCTTTTCAAGAACACCACTTATTCTGCAAGCATGTGGATCAAGGATTTTGGAGCGGGTATTCTTCTATCAGCTGTAAATATGGACAAGGCTCTGGACTATCCCTGCTTTGCCACCCGTACATCCAGTGGAAAATTTGAACTTTATTCCAATAACCGTGGAAAACCAAGCCTCTCCTATTCCTTCTCCTATCCGTTCAGCTCACTACAGGACGGAAAATGGCACATGGTTGCTTTCACTCATATTCCCAATGGTGACGGATCAAGTTGCGAGAAGAAATTATATGTGGACGGTAAGCTTGTAGCCAACTGTGAAGGAGTCTATGATATTCCAACCTCAATCAAAGTGCAGATCGGTGGTGACTGTGACGGACATTATACCAGTTCTTCCGCTGATATGAAACTTGACAATATCCGTATCTATGACCGTGTGCTGGAGTCAGAAGAAGTACGCACAATTTATAATTGGGAAAGGATATAATAATGAATTTGGTAAGGATTAACTTAAAAAAACTCCAATACTATGGAAACAAAGGACAAACAATATGACTTCGTAACCGGAAAGGTTGGTGAGAACGGTTTCCCGGAAAACTTCTTTATAGGCGAAGATACAGAGGTGGGATTGAATGTACAGATTGACGGAAATGTGTTTATCGGACAGAATTGCAGAATAGGGGATTGTTGCAAGATCCACCGCAATGTCCATATTGACAACGGGGTTTGTATAGGAAACAGGGTGAAGATACAGGACAATGTGATGATACCTCATGGGGTTTCCATAGAGGACGGGGTTTTTATCGGACCATCAGTGGCTTTTACAAATGACAAATACCCCCGTTCGATAAACAGGGACGGAACCTTGAAAACTGCTTCTGACTGGACTGTTGATGAAACGCATGTAAGCTATGGAGCCTCCATCGGAGCGAACTCGACTATTGTCTGTGGAGTCACCATAGGAAGATGGGCGATGATAGGAGCGGGAAGTGTTGTCACGAAAGACGTGCCTGATTATGCCCTGGTTATGGGGAATCCCGCCAGGATCTCAGGGAGGGTCAATGAGGATGGAACTCCCATTTCAGACAAACTAAGATAAAGAATTTAACGGATTATTGAATTATTATGGCAAAAAAAGGTGTTACGTTATATAATATAATGGTAGGTACATGTGGTGATGTGGATCTTATAGGATTGGACAAGAAAATCATAGACAGCATCACGCAATGGAACCAGATTCATTCCAGTGGAAACATATATTTAATGCCACGGCATTGGAAAATCAGCTGCGGACCATCATCGGGAAAGCGTCCGCAAGAAATAATAAATGATGAGATTACAAACACGAGCGATGCGTTGGTCGTGTTTCTGTGGACATATGTCGGTGATGGCGTCAGGGAGGAGATTGAGAATTTTTTGAATGACGGGAAACCTGTTTTGTTATATTTTTATGAGGCTCCTGTTGATTATGGCAGATTGGAACACACAGACATGGAGGGGATAAAAAAGTTGAAGGAGGATTATAAGAACCGGCTGTTATATTCCCCCGTTCCGCTCCATACATCTGAGGAGATTGAGGGAAAACTGTTCATGGGACTGACCGGATGTCTGGACAGGCTTGAAAGAAACAGCACACATACTGTCGAAAAAAAGTTGGAACAGGCGTTTTCCGTCAATGAGGACAAGGAGGTTCGTATTGTGGATTTTGCTTATTCCCGTTATGAGAACTACAATTTCACCGTCAGGAACAGCAACCGTACATTCGTCTGGAAAATTCCGGAGGAATATGTCCGCCCCCTTACAGACAAATGGTTCCTGCAAAACAACATTCCGGAAACAGCAGGCCGTTCGTATTCCACCACAAAGACTGCGGATCCGGAAATTATGAACAGACTGCTCGCTTTTCTGGACAGATATTTCAGTGGTCTTGTGGATGTGGACTCTCTTCTGGAGGACTGTGCAAGAAGGACAGCCGAGTTTTTTCTGGCAAAAGAGGGAACTAACAATTTCAACGGATCAGTCTTGGGAGTGTATCAAATAGCTCGGACCCGCACAATTGACAATGAACTGCCCAAATTTGACCTGAGTCTTTACAGTTCAGACTATTTCACTTTCAAATTTATGAGCATATTGTATCAGGAGCTTAGAAGATACAACTCTGAAGTTTTCATGGTCAGGACTCCGGACGAGGTTAACCGGCTGGTTCCTTTCCTTAATTCTGTCGGAATAGGAGGATTTATATTTTTTGACAGAGGGAAAGGGACTGAATTTCTTTTCGCACAAAGGGGAAAAGGTATTGCTTGTGAAAATCAGTGGCATTTCTCGTTTGATGAGACATTCTCGCTCATGGACCAGCATCAGTTAAGCGGAGTATGGGAGTTTGATGACCAGAAATGTTTAAAGCGTGGTCTGAGAGAGGAAGTGGGGGTCAATGATCGAAATCTTTCCACAGCGAATAATTTTAAAACCGGCTATACTGACATTATGGTTATTGCCACTCAGGAAAGGTTTGAATTCGAAATATGCGGATACGCCCGGTTTGAATTCAGCAAAGATTACACTTATCAGGATTTGATGGAAAAGTACAAAATCGCACCCGACGCCAACTGGGAATCAAGCGCAATGCTTCCCGTCAATATCAAAGATGTGGAGAAGTTTATGGAAAATAAGGATATGACGCCCGAATGTAAAGTTCTGATAAGACGGTTGAAGACAAGAATTAAGGAAGGAAGCCTTCCCCTATAATTCAGATATTTTTATTTTGCTCAAAGCGTCCTTTGAAAGAAGAGAGAGGCGTACAAGCCTCTCTTCTCTAAATAAACACCTATAAGCAAAACTCCTTCTTTAATCTTTGTACTGTACTTGCACTCACTCCCTCAAATTTGGATATCATCTTTACAGGATATTTTTTCCCAAGAAGTTTGAGCACACCCGAATATTGCTCAGCTTTCTCCTCCTCCGGCTTTCTGTATCCCGGTTTTCTGCCTACCTTGCCTCCCTTGGCGATATACTGTGCTTTTCCTGACTGTAAACGATAGCTGATATTCTCCCTTTCCATAGCAGCCACAGTACCAAGGATAGCGATGAAGATAGTAAGGAATGGATTCTTTGTCACTACGGATTAATGGTATGCCTTGGTAGGGAATACGATGGTTGTTTGATAAGGTCTGATAAAAGTGTAGGATTTGGTTATTATTGATAAATATTTCGGTTTCCTTTTATTTTCTAATGAGTAAAATGGGTGATGTTGTTAATAATATTTTTATTTTCAAAGGCAAGTCAGAGATGGAAGTTCATACGAAGTAATGAGTACATAACCCGAAGGGATGTTATAAAAAAACTACAAAAACGTTATTCTTTAAGCATTTGTACCTCATTTGCAGACTTTTTTATAACACTTTGTCTTCCAGTTATGTATTACATTCCACTACATTCCATACTTCCGGCTCTGCCAAACTCCTGATTATATCTTATACCTACCAAGAAAAGAAGTGTTTTAAAGCAGGGTATCGAAAAATAGAAATCAAATGCTATTCAAATTTCGGATAATATCTCTATTTTTAGGATAAGTTTTCATGAATCAATGGGAGGTACCACCAATACTATAGACATATGAAAACAGTTTAGTATGTTGTCTTTTTCTGATCGGTTGTAATGGAAAAAGCAATAAAGAAAACCATGCTGATGTTACTGACACGATCTTTGAGGCAATATCTCCCGTAGATAATGAAACGGATATTGAGAGAGAAAATTTATGGAAAGAGGCGAACAGGTACAAGGCTTCCATAACCGATACTACTTTCCTTCGGACAAGAGGGGTAATGTCTTATGCTGCAATAGACATGTATACAGGAGAAGGTTTCAACCGGAACTATGCCTTTAATCAAGTGGTCTATCTGAAAGCGTTGGATAGATTCAGGAGGTTTCTTAAGACTGAAATTCAATATCAAATCCGGTAAAGAAATCCATATTTCAGAAGATTTATATCTGTTCATATCCGATTTGTTCAACGAATGGAATAAATGGTTGGAATCGGGCAATCATGAAATATTGAAAGATGAATAGGGACTCTATACTGTATTACCTAAAGAAAATAGCCAGACTCAACCCATAATAGTTGAAGAAGGGCCTGAGCAAGATCCCAAAGATACAGTTGTAGAGATTAAATATATCCCTTCTGCAAATGCTACCACTTCCACAGAGAAAGCGGTATCGGGTTTGAAATGGGGATATCTGACAGATGATAATAACGGGGTGGTTAAAGCTTCTTTCAATAGACGTAACAATCGAATAAGCCGTGAAAAGTCAGCAGATATAATAATAAATAATATCAGTATCTCCGGTCAAAAGGTTTATATCCCAATTATCATCCCATTTATAGGTTAACGTATAAACATGAAGTCAGCTTTTATATAGAGGATAAACAAAAGCGGTTGCATAAAGTCCTTGAAGAAAATATAGATAAAGAATCCGTCGCAGTGGTATTTGAAAGCGGAAAGGAAACGGAGATTGAGCAGATGGAAAGTAATCGTTTCAAGTGCCAATGCTGGAGGACAAAAGCGTAGTAACCAGATAGTAATTGTGGATAATCATAGTGCTTTCGGGCGTTCACGTGTAACGTTAAAAACATTCGTAACAGAAAAGGAAGCCATAAATTTTTTCAAATATGCGACAAGTGAGATTATTCGTTTCGCATTCCTACTTACAGATGAATCTCTAACCTCGTTAGGTAAGAAAGTTCCCGACCTGTTAGACTATTAGGATGACAATGGTATCGTTGATTATAGCGGTGATATCAATGCTCAACTTTATAAATTATTTGGTATCTAAGAAAATCGACTAAGACATTATACATCGTTCTGTCGTAACATATAAGCTCAACAATAATAATTTGTTGGGCTTTATATTTATCATGAGCAATAAGAATACAAAATGTCATAAAAATAAGTTGAGATTAATCCTAATTAGGATTTTATCTCTATCTTTGCATTACATTAGGATATGCTGTGTCAATACTATTTGTTGGCTATTTGATGTCCTAATAAAAATGAGAAATGGCAAAAAGAGAAGAACATACAGTAATTGATTTATTTGCAGGATGTGGAGGGCTCTCTCTCGGCTTATACCAAGCTGGGTGGAGTGGACTTTTTGCTATTGAAAAAAATCCTTTTGCTTTTGAAACACTAAAAGCAAATCTAATAGACAAAAAGAAACACTTTAATTGGCCTCAATGGCTTCCTCAAACACCTCACGATATAAATGAAGTGTTAGAAAACTATAAAGCTCAATTAGAGGGTTTAAGAGGGAAAGTTGACTTAGTAGCAGGAGGTCCGCCTTGTCAAGGATTTTCAATGGCAGGAAAGAGGGTTGAGGATGATGTTCGCAATAATCTTGTTTTCTCTTATATAAAATTCATAGATTTAGTCCGTCCTAAAATTATTTTATTTGAGAATGTAAAGGGCTTTACTTACGCTTTCGATAAGAAGAAAAATGGAGATGCTATACCTTATTCTCAAAAAGTTATTGAAGGTCTGAAAGGTCTGAACTATAACGTAAAACCGTATATCATTGACTTTTCCAAATATGGAGTTCCCCAAAGGCGGAATCGGTTTATTTTAGTTGGAGTTCAGGAATCAATAGGAACGCCAGACAAATTTGAAGCAATGTTAGAATCGTATAAAGATAGTTTTTTGCGTAAAAAAGGATTAACTGCAAATACGACTTTATGCGAGGCGATTTCAGATCTGTTGCAGTCCAATGGAGAAATACCGACTCCAGATAGGAAGGGATTTAAATCAGGTATTTATGGTATAGAAGAATCAAATTATCAGAAACTTTTAAGAGGTGATTATGTAGAGAATCATATAGTTCCTGATAGTCATAGTTTTGCCAAGCATACTGAGGATAAATCTACCTGTTATAAAAACTTGTTAGCTAATTATGAAATCAGAGGGAAACGAATAGATGGCGATGCTAGAAAAAAGTGGAATATCAAACAACGAAGTATAACCATTTTAGACCCCAATACTATATCGCCAACTATAACTGGGCATCCAGATGATTATTTGCATTATTGTGAGCCTAGAATTATGACGGTGCGCGAATGTGCTCGTATTCAATCGTTTCCAGATTGGTATGAAATAAAGAAGAAATATACAACAGGGGGAAAGATGCGTAAGATTGAGGTTCCTCGCTATACGCAAGTAGGAAATGCCATTCCACCATTATTTGCGGAATTGGCGGGTATTGTATTGAAACAGATAATTTAGTATGGCTGAAGTTCAATTTAGAATAAGTTCTTTCCTTAAAGACTTAATAGGGAGAGAATTAATCACAGATGAGTTTGTTGCAGTTTTTGAGCTTGTAAAGAATTCTTTTGATGCCAATGCAAAAGCTGTAAAAGTTATTTTTGAGCATCAATATAATCCTGAAAATGCTAAAATAATCATTTGGGATGATGGTTATGGCATGAACTTAAATGACCTCAATAATAAATGGCTCTTTGTCGCTCATTCTGATAAGCGAGATGGCTCTGAAGATAAAGATTATAGGGACAAAATTCAACATAGAAGAATTTTTGCTGGTGCAAAGGGGGTTGGTCGTTTTTCATGTGATAGGTTGGGCTCATACCTTAACCTTATTACTCTAAAAAATGAGCCAAATGCTAAAATTGAAGCTTTGTCTATTGATTGGACATCCTTTGAAGAAGATTCAAATAAAGAATTCATTGACATTAAAGTAGCTCACCAAACAGTTCAATCGGTACAATATACTAATTTTGCTCATGGTACCATTTTAGAAATATCTGGACTTCGAGATGTTTGGGACAGAAATCGAATACAAAGGCTCAAAATATCTCTAGAAAAATTAATTAATCCTATACAAGAAAACGATGTAGATGATTTCTCGATAGAAATCATTGCGCCTGATGAAATCTTAAGAGATCAGAAAGAAACCGATAATAGAAAAATTATAAACGGGATTATACAAAATGTCGTATTTGAATCATTAGGATTAAAAACGACCCAAATTAAAGTCTCTGTTATTGAGAATGGAGGTGTAATTCAATCAACCCTAATAGATAGAGGCGTTGAAATATATTCCTTAAAAGAAAGGAATCCATATAACAAGCTGTATGATATAACTATTTCATTATTCGTTCTTAATAGGGCCGGAAAGATGAATTTTAAAAAAATCATGGGAGTTAATTCTGTTGAATATGGATCAGTTTTCATATATAAAAATGGATTCAGAATTTATCCATTTGGCGAAGAAGGTGACGACACATTGCAAATTGACAGGAGAAAGCAGCAAGGCTTTTATCGATTTTTAGGTACTCGTGATTTAATAGGAAGAATAGAGATTAACGGAGAAAAGTCTAACTTAAAGGAAACAACTAGTCGAGATGGCGGATTGATTAAAAATGAATCATGGGAACAGCTATATAATTTCTTTTATGATAAAGCACTCAAAAGATTAGAGGCGTACACTGTTGGCATTATAAAATGGGGTGATGAAAAATTTGATAAGGAAACAGGAGAAATAATACAGCCTGAATTAAAACCTGAAGATGTAAAAGATAAAATATTTGATATTATTACATCTTTAACGCGAGCAAAAGATGTTTTAGACATTTCATACAATAAGGATTTTTTGCAAATTTATGAGGCAAAGCAGGAAAAAAGTGCTGTGCAATTAGTCAAGAATTTGACTAGAATAGCAGAGGAAACGAATAACCCAACTTTTGTAAAGCAAGCTAAAGCTGTAGCTAGGCAAGTTTCTCAATTAAAACAAGCAAAAGAAGAAGCGGAGAGAGAAAATGAAGAAATTAAGCAAGAGGTTGATGCTATATCTCAGAAAGTCAAGTTAGTAACTTCGGAAAATCTATTTTTGCGTTCAGATGTAACTAAAGATGTTCAACAACTAGAAAACCTGCAACATCACATAACCCATACATCAAATCTTATTTCTGAAATAGCACTACAGGCTATAGATGCTATAAAGAGTAACAAGTTAGAGTTGGCAATAAAAAAGATAGATAAATTGCTGATAAAAAATGAAGAAATCGCAACATTGTCAAACTTTGTAAGTAAAGCTAAGTTTGATACAAAAGTAAAGAAAATCAATGGAGACATAGTATCTTTTATAAATGAATATTTAGTCAATGTTTTTTCAACAATCAACACAAAGCTAAAAATAGATCTAAATGACTGTGATAAACATTATACCTGTCTCTTATACACATCTGACGCTGCCGACGAACTCTAGG
>ENA-OYYK01001367-OYYK01001367.1-human-gut-metagenome-genome-assembly--contig:-NODE-1367-length-12283-cov-4.076300_pt1 | contig 12283 bp, 12 predicted proteins | sample MGYA00243247_ERZ653443 | MGnify/ENA primary metagenome ERZ653443 (study PRJEB26926, sample SAMN06165010) | human gut metagenome | biome: ENVO:00009003; feature: ENVO:2100002; material: ENVO:00002003... | reverse complement strand
GTATAAAGGGTATCGTAGTCTGCCGCTGTCATAGCTACAGAATCCTCGCCGATAACGTTTTCGGGTGTCTCCAAGGTGAACGTAGTCCAGTTACCGTTTTCGTGTGAATTGTTATCTATTGCCGTAGCGGATAGTCCGTAATACAGTCCGTAGATGCGCGGAAACATACCGTCTGTGGGCTTCGCGATAATCACAAACGACCCATTAGTGAAAGACTGCATAACTTGCCGCCAAGCGACGTCTACCGTATCAGTGAATACAATGGTCGCGGAATGCGTGTTTGCATTCGGTGCGCCGTCGTTAACTTTTAGCGCTGTAGACAAAACGAGTGACCTCTTAACGGTGTCAATTTTATATGCCTTCGCCCCGGCTGCCAAAGTGACTCCCGACACAACCATTGTGCTGCTGTCCACCGAGAAACTCGCAATATCCGCCTTATTAATGATAATTGCGCTGTTTAAACCAGTAGCGCCACTGTCGCAATTATAAACTATTGCCCTTGCCAATTTTGAAATACATGCCATATCTTTAAGCTCCTACTTTTGATTTGATTGAATCCATCGCTGCCGGCGAAATAGCCGTAAAGTAGTTACCTGCCGAACCTTCGGGGGCTGATAGTGTAACGGTAGCCAACCCTGCATTCGCATTGCTGTCCCCGTCAATCCCGGAGCACTCCAAGGGGGACTGATAACCGACTACTGCGCGCGTACCGTCATTGCGTTCGACGGCCACATAGAATTTTCCGGCCAGTAGCGAGCGTATCCGACGATAGTCGGCATCCGCATTCGTAGACATTTTGAACGATACCGCAATATCCAATTTCGCGGAGGCATCCATAGCCCGGACGGAAGATGTGACTTGTATGTTTTGCTTATATCCTTCCACAAGGATAACAGCCCCACCCGAAGCAAACGAAGCGGTATCTATGTCAGTCATATATTTGCCCCCTACTGTAAACGTAACGTCCTCTGCGTGCATTAGGTAGATGTTCTTCACGCCTACCTGCGGAATCGTACAGTCTACAGTGATGTTCCCACTAAGTTTATTTAAACAACTTTTTCCCATATTATTTGAAATAAAAAAGGGGCTGGGTTAATATCCCAACCCCTTTTATTAGTAAATGATTTTATTTATGATCCTGCTTTCGCTGTCAACCACAACTGCATCTTCTCGGGTGCTACCAACATAGCATCAGCCGCGAACAAAGTCTGTGAGTAGTAGTTTCTGCTCTTAGCGTCCTGGATGAACGGAGCGATAACTGTACCAGCGCTTTCCAGTGCAATCTGAAGGTTGTCCTTCGGAGTGAACGCGATAAACGCGGTGTCCAAACCATCAGCCGTTGCAGCGTTAGAAACGTGTCTCAACTCGTTAATCTTGTAGCCCTCGAAGTAATACACCGGGCGGCCGTCAACGATATCGGACTGCGCTACGCTGTTATCACGTGTCTGCAACAAGTTCTTATACAAGCGCATAACGTTAGAGGTAACGAAGAACTCCGAGTTATCCAGTGTATCGGGGCGCTGTGCGTCAATAGCACCACGCAATGCGGTGAGAACACCGTCTGTGGTGAGAGTCAATACTTTTTCGGTCATTGTGCTGTCCTTGTACTGCTTGATGATACCGCCATTAGTGAAGATACCGTAACCAGTTGCTCCTTCCGATACGTTACCGTCCAACCAAGCCAAACGAAGCAAGTCAGCTTCCAATACCTTCAATACCTCGGACTGAATGAATCCAGCAAGTTCGGTTTCAGAGAAATTGTCATCGAGGTTGATACCCTTAGCTACCATCTTGCCCCACAAGCTCTGCAAACAGATTTCGATAGGCAATTCGATAGGCACGTGCTGGTAATACTTAACCTTGTCTGTTACACTATTGTAGAAGTATTCACCGTTACACCCTGCTGATTTACGCAGCGCCTTATCGGCTGCTGTAAGGGAAACAACGGGCGTACCGTTAGGGATGCCGTTCATTACTGTGATACCTTGTGAGATTTCACCGGCCAGTCCGACGGTCAAAGAAATAACCTCGTTAAGTGAGTTGAGGTTTAATTTGTTAAGGTCTGTAAATGTAAGAGCCATAATCTTTTGTTTTTAGTTATTTGTTGTAAAATCTTTTAGCTGCTTCTGCTACAGCCTCTTTAGACAATTTTGTTTCTTTCTTCTTCGGCATGTTAATCGCTGGTGCACCGGGTTTTGCGGTCGCTCTGCTAAATCGAGCCGTCATAGCCTCTATTGTTGCGGTGAGTTCAGTAACCGATGTTTCCAAAGCTGTCATACGGTTTGCAAACTCTTCGGGTACATCTGCGGTAACCGGGGTTTCAATTTCTACTTCGCTGTCCTCTACTTCCGCTTCTACCTTAGCTTCTACGTTTTCAATAACACCGTTTGCAATGGTGATAACCAATACACCGTCCTCAACCTGCACTTCTACTTTGCCGTCCGGGTGAACGTTGCCTTCGCTATCGAAAACCTTGTCACCGATAGCCATTGTTTCGCCTGCTGCTTCAATCGTGATACTCGCACCGTCTACGGTTTCAACCGTTTCGGTTGCAAAGCTCGACTTCTTGAATAGAGAAGCGAAAGAACTAAAAAATTTGTTCATCTTCTTTTCGTTTTGATTATTAAATAGACTTGTGGTGGCTGCTGGAAGCCCTACCAAATCGCATGAATATAATTCAAAAAATTCGGTAACGTCCAGCACATCACCGTTTAATGTCTGATTGTTGATACCTACCACCGAAACGCCCAGCATATCGGGTTCGTTCTTTATCATCTCGGAGATGAATTTTGCCTCCGATGGGTAGGCGGCTTGTAAGGCTTCGGATAATTCCAAATCGGCATACGCTACGCCGTCCTCGTAGACGAAATTAACGAACTTGCCTAAATACCCGTCGAGCATATCCGCTCCGTTGTGGGTGCGTCTGCAATGGATAGGCTTTAGGTTGCCGAGCGTTACAACGCTTTGAACTGCGGTCTCCGTAATGACTATCGGAAATTCCTTGCCTTCGTATGTACCGAAATTGGTAGTAACCCCGGCTTGAATAATTCTAAGTTTTCTAAATTTCATATAATTTGTCTTTGTTGTAACACGTGCAAAGATAGGCAGTTTATTACATACTGCCATCTTTGCATGAGTTAATGGTTTAAAACGTTGCCAACCCCTGGACTACTGAAACGCCGTTCTGTCCGTTGTTGATATCCTGCACTGATACTACCGGGTTAGGCATGCTCATAACAGCATCGATAACTACCCCGGCGAGCTGGTTAATGCTTTCGCTTGATAACTTCATGCTCTCCGCTTGCTTCACTACGCGGTTTGCCTCGTAAAGCCCGGAAACCATACCGCCATCAGCGAACTTGTAAAGCCCCGACGTACCGAACGAATTGCCTCCGTGTGCCTCGTTGAGCGCGGATAGTGCGTTAATCTCGGCGCTCGCTGTCTTCTTCATGATGTAAACGTTCTCACCGCCTTCCGCCTCGAACACCTGTCCGTTATCGCCCCGGAACGTTACGCCGCCTTGTGCATGGGAACGCCCGTATATCATACCGCCCTTTGCATACTTCTTGACTGATGTGTTAATTTTCGTATCGGGGTCTTTCTGTTTTGCAATCGTAGCGACTTGTTTCATTCCGAATGCGATAACAACCGCGGCTTGTGCAATACCTAATATACCACCCGTGGCAAGAGCTTTTGTTGCGCCTAAGTAAGTATTTATTGTCGCTTGAACAACGCCAAATGCCTTACCTATAGCACTTTGTTCCCCTAACAGTGTTGACATTTGCCCTGCCAGTCCTGCGGTCATCGTCAGTTCTGCGTTAACGCGTGCCCTGGTGTTTTCCTCCTTTGCCTTCTCGTATTTGGACTGTATCAACGCGGTGTCCGCGCCTATCTTCTCGGCGGCGGCAATCTCCTGCGCATATTGCGCGTCAAGTTGCGCTTGCCTTAAGTCGTACTCGTTTGTTATTTCTGCCATCTTAAGTTCGTGCAGGTTCGCCGCGTCCATCGCTTCGCGTTCCCTCATAAGAGCGTCCTGCTCTTCTTTACGTTGCATCTCCAACTGCCGTATGCCCAAATTAAATTCGGCTTCCTTGTTGGCATATTCCTGCTTTGAGATGAGACCCTGCTCTAATCTGTACTTTTCAAGCTTTAAACTTTCTTCAACGTATGCCTTTTCGTTTTCTAACTTCGTTCCTATGGTATCGTTTTCCAATTCTTTAGCTTGCATCGAAAGGTTAAGAGCCGTTAACGCTGTTTCCATCTGCTTTATCGTCTCCGCCTGTAATGCACGTTTTTGGTTCTCCGCGTCCTGCGCTGCCTTTATCGCGGCTTGTGCCTTCGCGCTCTCTGCTGCCTTGTAAGCTGCTGCATTAGCTGCTATCTGTGCCTTTACGATGCCGCTCGCTTGGTTTTCCAGCTCTTTACGCTGTGAGATGTAATCCGCTTGACGTGCCTGTAGGTCTGCCAGTGCTTGCATCTCGGCGCGTCTGTCTTCCTTACTGGTGTAACTCAATTCGTTTTGCACCTTGATTTGATTGTACTTCTGCTGTAGTACGTCTATCTCGGCTTTTTCCATCTGCTTGGAAATCGCGATAGCCTTTTGAGCCGCCGCATTCCGTTCCTTCGCGGTCTTTAGCTGGTCTCCTACAATGGTACGTTGCGCTTCCAGTTCCCTACGCATCGCCGACAACGTTACAAGGTTGTTTGTTTCCGCCTCGTATATTGCAAGTTCTTGCTTGGTGAGCGCTTTGGCTGCGTTCGCTGCCTTAGTGGTCTCCTCGGTAATCAGACCGATAGACGAAAGCAAGTTAACAACCTTTTCGCTCACCCACTCGAAAGCCTTTGCGACACCGCTCAACATGTTGGTGATGCCGTCCAGTATGCGCGAGAATATAACCTCAAACGGAGCGAATGCCGCTTTTAGGTTTGCTGCCATCTCGCTATCGCGTTTCATCAGCTTTTCAACCGTAGATATGAGAACCAGTATAACCGACACGACGGCAAGTATCGGGTTAGCTTTCAACGTAGCATTAAACACCTTTAGGATGTTCACGCCGCCAGAAAGAGACGTAGCCATAGCCGCCGTAGCCCCGGAAAGCCCTTGCGTGCTGCTCATCGCTTCTTGGATGCTTTCCGCATAGTTACCTACGTTCCTACGGTTATCGCCTACCGCTTTTTCCATGTCCTTAAGCCTGTCGCTTATCTCCTTTGTCTCGGTTACAAGCTTCTGTCCCTCTTCCGTGTTGTTCCGGGTCGCTGCGCTCATCGCGTTTAGCTCCTTGGTATTCTTTGCCAACTGGGCACGGAGTGCGTCTACACTGTCCTCCTGGCTGTTTAGTAGCGTCGTGTTCGTCTTTATCTCGCGGTTGTTGTCGGCAATGGACGCGTTGACGTCCAATAACTGCTTTTTCAAGTCTATCTGGGCTTTAGCTGCATCGCCTACCGCCTTTTTATACTCGTCTTGACCGATTGTCCCGGCCTTGTACGCCTTGCCTGCCTCGTCCAATTGCTTTTTCTCGTCCTTAAGCGCCGCCATTAGCTGGCTCTTTGTTTCTGCCAGTTCGACGGACTTTGCAATAAGAGCGTCCAGCCCGTCAAGGGCTGAAGACGTATCGAATGAAAGGTCGAGTAGAGTAACTTTTTCTGTTGCCATAATCCAAATTATTAATTTTTAACTGCGATTAACGTAACGTTCGCATTTCCCGTCGACGGGTCCCAATTGCTTAGAGTTCTAAGGTAGAACCAGTGGTTAAGCTCACCTACGAAATAAAGCGCGTCGGACTTCATTTTCTGAATATCAAAATATGATAGGTTCATTTTAGCCGTTACCTGCCACCCGGGGGAAAAACGGTCATAATGCCCTGCTATCGTTGCGCAATAACCGCTCGCACGGTTGAAATAGTTATCGGGTACGTACGACCCGGCTAACCTAATCATAGAGGCGTACGGCCTTTGCGCACCGGGGTTTACCGGGAACGCGCTCTCACCTACTGTCTCCTGCGTAGATATAGCGCCACCATAACCGCCTACCGTCTGTTTAAGCGAACCTACCTGCACTGCGTATGTTCTTGCAGCGCCGGCGGTTTCCGAAACCTTTATACTCGATTGGTCTATTTTCCCCGTCCAGTCAACCCGGTACGTAGAAATAGTAGACGGGTTGATAAACGGTTTGAGCGTCAACGCAAACGGTTTGGACTTAAATTCATACGTCCAACAAAACGCTTTGCAGAATGCCTGCACAATCCCGAAAGGCGTATCTATGCCCATTGTTTCCACCAAGTCCCAAGCATATGTCGGGGCTGTAACCGAATTAATCTTGAACGATATGAAATACGCTTCCGTATTCGGCACGGTGGTAATTGGCGTTCCCGAATATACCATAGACGAGGCGGAGATAGTGAAACCAAAGTTCAAATCGTGTGTCGGTCTTGGCGTAACCAAACAAGACGTAGAACCCGGGCTTACCGGGCTGTACTTGTAATTGCCATCGGGTCTTACCGCGCCGCGCGCAAACGCCAAAGCAAATGTACCGCCGTTGCTTCTAAGGTAAACGGTCGCAGGTGCAGTAGGAGGTAGGACAACAAACGAATCGTCCGTAAATCTTAAATCAAATTCAGAACCCGTCATGTAGGTAAAACACGTGGCTACCTCGTTGTTTTCCGCTATCATGTAGTTAGCCGCATATACCGAGCCGTCCAACCCGTCGTGCGCGCCTTTAAAAACTAACTGACTTTCTGCGTCCTTATAATCGCCTGCTGTTTTCGTAACTCGGTCTGCGATATAGGACATAAGCAAAGGCGTTGTCCCGTTTGCCGCGTATATTGTAGGTATGCTAACGTTGTTCGGGTACGCGAAGTTAAGACTATCTATATACGTCGAAAACTGATATGCTGGCGTTTCCAATTTAGGTATTGCAACCACCGGGGCACGCAATGTCGAAAGCTTCGATATGTTTTCTATCAGTTCGAGGCTATATCCGTCCTCGTCCGCCGTTACACGTACACGGAACAAACCGCTACCGAACGGAATATTAAGACCCCCGAAATATAATTCGGCACGGTACGGGGACGTCCTTATGAACTTCCCTGGGAAACGCTCGGAACGGAACACCCGGTCATTTACTTCTGACCGGGGTACGTTGATTGTCCCGGAGTAACTGACCGTTTGCTCCGTGAATTTTAAAGGGTCTGGGTTGTTGATAGTAAGTTTCACCGAGTTAGCGGTTACACCGTCTATCACTATGCCATCAATTCGTATTGTTAAATCCATATTGTTAAGGTTCTATAATTTCAAACTTGCATTTAAACGCCGCTACTCGTCCCGCCGCACCGCCTTGTATGTTCAACGCGTTCGGGTTCTGTATCGTGACACGCGCCCACTGGTTGGTAGCCAAAGGGAACACCCCGGCAACCTCGCCCGAACGTGATAACCAGTACAGCGCGTTTTGGTTATCGTCCGTTACTACTACGTTTATTGTAACGTCGTAGGACAGCACGCGGTTGCCACCCGAGAAGTTAACCAGGTAAGTAGGCACAATGCGGTATTGGTCGAAGTACATCGTATCATACGCCCCTTTGCTGTTAATCCATCGGAGCGTTACCCGTTTATTGGGGTCAGGGCAATACGGGTATTTACGTTCAAAACGTGCGTAGCCCCATACGTTGGTATCGTCTGCGGTTCTGAACGTAAATGTGTTCATGTTGGCGGTGTCCGTAGTGGTGCTCATAGACCAAATGCCGGATGTTACCGAACTGCCGTATCTGTACCGTAGCCTACCGGCCGAGTTAGCCACAGTCTGCCCGTATCTCAAAGCAAAGTTAAACGGCTTACCCGTTAACGGGCTATTAAGAAACGAAGTGCAACTAAAGTCCAATTGGTTAAACAACCCGTTACCGTAGTCGGACAGATTACGGTCATACGGCTGTGTTGCAAACCTGGCATCCGCTACGGGGGCGTGTATAACGTCCAATCTAATAGACTTCTGCGCGCCCTCCCAGTATTGAATTGACACTTGGTCCACGAAGTCGGTAAACCCAAGCCCCGTGTTAATGCTCTCCGTTATGCTCGGTGTGGCTGCCGCCATCATCGACAAGTCCAATACCGCCCCCTCGTATGGGGTTACGGTTGCCGCTGCCTTGGTAACGCCATTACGCAAAAAGAAAATGGCTATACTCGTAACCGAACCGACCTGTTCCAGCCGTATAGGGCGGTAGATGCCTGCGCCGATACCATACAGAAAGCGCGAACCGCTCTCTCCTACAACTCCGTTTGCTATTAAATCTCTTACTATCATTGCTTTTTAGTTAAAATGGTTAATATCTCCGCCCTTACTATCCGGGACACCTCTACTGTGATACGTTGCACCATCTCGGGGGTTAGTATCTTACTTGCTACACCTCCTTCGTTGTGCTCGTTGGGTACACGAATACCGTCGCGCTTGATAACGTATGCTATCGCGTATGCCGCTTCTTCGGGTATGTCCGTGCCGGCGTTCGCGTTCTTGTCCTTTATCCACTGCTTAATGGCAGAAACGGGCGGAAAGCTGCCAGCCGCCCTCCCGTCCTCCATCTGATAGATGTGTGCCGGGCTTTCTATCTTCACGCCGCCTGCATACTCTACCACTTCAGTTTCTCTATCGAAGCGACCCGAAGCGTTAAGCCTCATGCGATAGTAGTTAGCTACTATCTCGTCGCGTATCTGCCTAACTAATTGGGTTACTTCCTTGTTCATAGTTAAATATACTTAAACCAGCTAAAATGTTTCCTTGTCTTCGGGTAGTATACATCGTGCTCGTTGCCGTAGGCCTCCTTCTCAAAGCTCATACGGTCATAAGGCTTGTCGTTCGGGTCGCATGGCTTCTTCTCGAAGCTCCAAGCTAAAAAGCGGATAACGTACTCGATACCATACCACAAATAAAATGGCACATACAGCATCTCACGCATTTGCATCGTGTGAATGTGTTCGTGTCTTAACGTCTTTTCGCTTATAACCGCGTTACCACGTACGAAGAGAACGCCGAATAGGTTAATAGCCTTGAAGCCTTTAACCGGGATAAAGTTGTTTCTGATGATTTTCATGTGCTTTTGTTTTTAAACAGTGCACAAAAGTACGAAGTAAACCGTCAGAAAACAAGCGGTATTAAGTTCACGCCCCGTACTTGTATACGTCAAACGTCGCTTCCCAGCCCGATTTGATGGTGTCGTACTGGTTCTGCACTTTAGCGATACGTAGTGCGCCAATCTCGTAGCCACATATGAAGCTCTTAAGCATCTCATGCAAAAGCCGGTCTGTACGTATCAGCGTTGTAATCTCCATGGCATCGTCTCGCATATAAGCCGATGTACCCATACAGCGAATTACTACCGTGTAGGCGCTTGACCCCGGTACGTTCGTGTCCGTATAGCTTCCAGTCGTTACGTCAAGCGTAAAGAAGTCATCGCTCAATTCGTTCGCCGCTACGTTCTGTACCGCGGTATCCCCGAATATCAGCGTTTTGCCCAGTGCTGTAGCCCGGGCGTTCGCTGTGTTAATTATTGTTTCAAAAGTCATAACTATCTGTTTTTCATTTGTTGTTTCTTCATTTCTCGCTTTTCCTTCTCTATCTCGTCGTTACGTTTGGCGATAGCCAGCATAGCGTCCGAGTAGTTGATTTGCTTCGCATCTTCAAAACTACAGTGGAAAAGCTCGGCTGTAATCTGAACCAGTCCGAGAAGGTTCTTCGCTTGTTTAATCGTCTCGTCACCCGTCAACGCGCTTTCACCTCCTTGCTTCATGTTTTGAAACACAACTTGTTCGAGACCGTCCGCGATTTCCATCTGTGACAATATGAACTTATCGAGCTTCGCGGCATCGAGAATGGTCTCGGGTTCGTAGTTGTCATCAGTCCATGCCTTGATACGCCCGTTTGCGTCCTCTGCACGGCGCGTTTCAAGCATAGGCCATAGAGTTATACCCTCAACGTCCCGAAGTCTGTACACGGCTTTACCGTTGCGCGTAGCGACTTGTGAGGGGCGGCAGTATTTAATCATGTCCTTTAGCAACTTCTCCTCGTCCTTGGTTATGCGTACCGTGCCGTTAGCCGGTAGGTTAGCAACTCTTAATAATACCTTTCGGTTGTTAATCGCTGTTATGCGATAAATCCATTTCAATATAAATTTCTTCATTATTTGGGTCTGTATTTACGTATCAAGAAGTCCACACCGTAACGGAGCGCGTCGAGTGCGTGATTCCACGCGTCTATGGCCTCGTTGGTGTATGTGTCCGATACCTCGTCCTTAATCCATTTGTAGTTATCCAACTCGTCCAGTAGCTTAACGGAACGCTTTGTTACGTGCAGCTTGAACTGCTTCACCTGTGCAATGCCAGCTGCCACCGAGCCGCGCCCCTTGACGCACGGTATCGCTTTGATACGCTTCTGCTGTAGCTCCACTATACTCTTTTGCTCCGCACTGTCGCACACCGTTACCACACGGTTCAGTGCGTTCGCGTTCAAGTAGTCCGCTATATGGCTGTTAAGCAAACCTTGCTCATAGCAAAGCAAGTCTACGTACAAGTCCCAGCCCTCCATGCGTATGTCGACAATCGCGGTAGGGTCGTTCACGAAACCGAAGTCAAGCCCCAGGCATCGGCCGGTGTAGGTTTCTGGCATGTCGTCTATAACCTCATATTCGGGGTAAACGTTACCCTCTACACCGCCCGTCAGGCCTTCACCGTATACGCGCCACCAATTCGCATCATCCTTGTTCTTCTCGATGGCTGCGACTTGTTCGGGGGTCAAATACGGGTTATCCTTGTACGTTGAATGTATGGTAACATATCTATCGCCTACGAACTCGGTCTCACCCCAAAACTTCCGTACCGGGTTATAGTCGATGATAACCTTTTTACGGGTACGGATATCAAGTTGCCTAAAGATTTCACGCGGTATGCCTTGCGCCTCGTTTACGAAAAGTATATCACGTGCAGGGCCGTGCACCTTCCCGGCGTTATCACATGAGAAGAACTCTATTATCGTGCCGTTCGGGTATTCGTATGTACTTTCCGTTTTATTAAACTTGTTCTCGTCCCAGTATCCCTCGGCTGCTACCATAGCCTTGAAGTCACGGAGCATACCGCGCTTAACCATGGGGAATGTAGCCGCTACGCACGAGATAACAAGCGGTTGGGGGTTGTTGAGCGCCAGTAGATGCAACATCTGTAAGGTTGCCCATGTCTTACCGCTACGTGTACCGCCTTTAGAGGCTACACCGCGTATTTTCGGGTCTACGAAAGCCGCCAGTATCTTTTCAAAAGTAAATGTAACGTTCATGCTCTAAATGCCTCCTAACTTCTGTAGGTTCTTAACCGCATCCTCGGAAAGTACGTTAACCTGCATTGCCTTCGTGCCTGCCTCCTTACCGTTGCTTGTAACGTCCTTAAGGTCTCGCAGTCCTCTAAGCTTCGCCATGTAATTGGCATCAACCACACCGGCAAGCGCGCTCTCGTCCATATCGGTTGCAATGAGTTCGGCGATAAGGGCGTACCCCGTCAATAGGTTGGCGGCGTCTTCGTTCCCATCTTCTGCCAGCTTTTCAAGCCGTGCGCCGTTCTTCTTGAACGCTTGCAAAGTCCATCCGATGAAAAGGCAGAAGCCGCCAAGCGATGGCGCGCGTTTCTTCTCTATAGGGACTTTTTGCCCTGCTGCGTTTCCACCCTTTAGGACTTCATACGTGATGAACGGGTTTCGCCCGCAGAAGTTCATGTACTCGGCTACGTAGTCCACGCACTCCTCGACGGTCGACAACGTAGCGCCTTTGCAACCGCGCGTCTGCACGACCTCATAAAGTTCTTTGCACTTCTTCAAATCGTCTTTGGGGGCTGGGGCTTTGCCCGTCGCTTGTCCCTTGGTAATTGCCGCCTTCGTATCGGGGGCGGCTTCCTTCTTTGCTCTTCCTGCCATAGTTTGTTAGTTGGTATTAAAGTATCGCACGTGTGCGCTCGTGGTCTCTTAAAGAGATGCGCGAGTAGTAGACCAGTATTTGGACTGTTCAAGCTATTCACGCCGTTTCCAATCATGGCACAAAGGTAGGCAACAAATCGCACCAGACCAACCTACGGGCAGTTAGACCTTTTTCTACAAATAAAGTTTACAAATGAATTATGTTTACACTATTTCGTATGCGTGCACGGTAACTGCCTATCTCACTGAACATTACAAGCACCTGCACAGACACACACCTTTTTTTCTAAACTTTAATATCTGTCTCTTATACACATCTCCGAGCCCACGAGACGCGTAGTAATC
>ENA-OYYK01001366-OYYK01001366.1-human-gut-metagenome-genome-assembly--contig:-NODE-1366-length-12294-cov-6.118147_pt1 | contig 12294 bp, 10 predicted proteins | sample MGYA00243247_ERZ653443 | MGnify/ENA primary metagenome ERZ653443 (study PRJEB26926, sample SAMN06165010) | human gut metagenome | biome: ENVO:00009003; feature: ENVO:2100002; material: ENVO:00002003... | reverse complement strand
CGAGATTACTACGCGTCTCGTGGGCTCGGAGATGTGTATAAGAGACAGGGGCAGAACTACAAATACGCCCACAGCTACGCCAACCACTGGGTACAGCAGCAGTATCTGCCGGATGTGCTGAAGGATACCAAGTACTACACCTTTGGCGACAACAAGACCGAACAGGCCGCCCGGGCGTACTGGGCAAAGATCAAAGGGGACGAAAACGTCTGAACCGTGTGAAAAAGGAGGATGGATATGCGTTACTCAAAACAGCGGGAGCTTGTCATGCAGACGGTGCAGCAGCTGTGCGACCACCCGACTGCGGAAGAAATCTACGATAAAGCCGCGCAGGAGTGCCCGAATCTGAGCCTTGGCACCGTATACCGTAACCTGAACAGTCTGGTGGAAGCCGGGCGGGTGCGCCGGGTGTCCATTCCCGGCAAGGCAGACCGCTTTGACCACACCCTGCCGTGGCACAGCCATTTGTACTGCACCGTCTGCGGCGGCGTCACCGATGCAGAGGTGGACGGAAAACAGGTGATGGAGCTGGTCAAAAACCAGAAGGGCAGGGTGCAGGATTGTGCCGTGGTGCTGCTGGGCGTGTGCGAAGAGTGCTGCCGCAGGCAGGATGCAGAGGCGGCAGCGGCTAAACAGGCATAAAATTTGCGTGTTTCCTCTTGCCCGCAGCGGCCAAACAGGGTATACTAAAGAGTGTCTTTTATAGAATGGCAGAAAATAGAGTTTCGCCGCACGGGGCTACCCTGCCCGGCGGAGAAGGATGGTTTGCTTGGAATACATTAACTTTGAACATAATACCGTTGCCGCCGAGCTGGTGCGGCAGACCTACGACACCCCGCCGCTGGCCTTTGTGCACAGCTACGGCTGTCAGCAGAACGTCAACGACGGCGAGCGCATTAAAGGCGTGCTGGTGGATATCGGCTACGGCCTGTGCGATAAGCCCGAGGATGCCGACCTGATCTTGTTCAACACCTGCGCCGTGCGTGAGCACGCCGAGCAGCGGGTGTTCGGCAACGTGGGCGCGCTGAAGGGCCTTAAGGAAAAAAAGCCCGGCCTCATCATCGGACTGTGCGGCTGCATGGCCAACCAGAAACACGTTGTGGAAAAGCTGCGCAAGAGCTACCCCTATGTGGATCTGGTGTTCGGCGTGGACGGCATCGACACCCTGCCGCAGCTGATCGCCCAGAAACTGCAAAAGCATAAGAGGGTGCTGCTGGACCCCGCACAGCGTCCGGTCATCGTGGAGAACATCCCCATCCGGCGCGAGAGCGAGTTCCGCGCATGGCTGCCCATCATGTACGGCTGCGATAACTTCTGCACCTACTGCATCGTGCCCTACGTCCGCGGCCGCGAGAAGAGCCGCAAGCCCGGCGATATCCTTGCCGAGTTCCGCGACCTTGTGGAAGCGGGCTATAAGGAGATCACCCTGCTGGGGCAGAACGTGAACAGCTACGGTAAGGGGCTGGAGGAGCAGATCGATTTCTCCGACCTGCTCAACCTGCTGTGCACCGTGCCCGGCGATTACCACATCCGCTTTATGACCAGCCACCCCAAGGACGCCAGCCATAAGCTCATTGATACCATCGCCGCCCAGCCGAAGCTGTGCAAGCACCTGCATCTGCCGGTGCAGTGTGGCTCCGACCGGCTTTTGCAGCAGATGAACCGCCACTATACGGTGGAACAGTATCTGGAGCTCATCGACTACGCCCGCAAGACCGTGCCCGGCATCACCTTCTCCAGCGATATCATCGTGGGCTTCCCCGGCGAGACCGAGGAGGACTTTGTAAAAACGCTGGAACTGGTACGCAAGGTGGGTTATATGCAGCTGTTCACCTTTATCTACTCCAAGCGCACCGGCACTAAGGCTGCCGAAATGCCGGACCCCACCCCCCGCAAGGAAAAGACCGACCGCATGACCCGCCTGCTGGCAACGCAGGACGAGATCGCCATGGCGCTGGTCAAGGCGCAGGTGGGGCAGACCGTCCGGGTATTGGTGGAAGGCTTCGGGCGTAATGAAGGCACCCTTTCCGGCCGGTTGGACAATAACCTGACCGTGGAGTTTGCCGCCGACCCGGCACTGCTGGGCAGCTACGCGACTGTACATCTTACCGGTGCCCGCGCCACCGTGCTGCTGGGTGAAGTGGAAGCATAAAAAAGTGATTCCGGGGCAAACTGCCCCAGAAAGAATAAAAACAACAAGGAGAACCCAATCATGGATTGCATTGATCTTTTCAAGCGTGCCGCTATGGCACTTCAGACCGACCCCCGCTACGTCATTCTGGATCAGGCCCGCAAGGCAAACGATAAGGATGAGGAGCTGCAGAACCTGATCGGCGAGTTCAATCTGGCCCGCATGGACCTGAACAACGAGATCGGCAAGAACGAGCGCGACGATGCCCGCATCGCTGAGCTGAACGAGAAGGTGAACAGCCTCTACGGCCAGATCATGGGCAACGAGGGCATGGTGGCATACAACGAGGCCAAGCGCGAGTGTGAGAATCTGGTCAACTATATCGACGCCATCATCAACACCGCCATGAACGGCGGCGACCCCATGACCGTGCAGGAGCCTTCTGCCTCCTGCACCGGCAGCTGTTCCACCTGCGGCGGCTGCCACTGAGCAAACTTTTTTGACCGGAACGCGGCTGTGCAACACAGACCGCGTTTTGTTTGCACTGGCGGTTACAGCCCGCAAACCGGCTGACGGAACCATACAAGGGAAAGAGGAAAAACCATGGCAGAGCTTTCGCCCATGATGCAGCAGTATCTTGAGATCAAAAATCAACACAAGGACGAAATTCTTTTTTACCGCATCGGCGATTTTTACGAGATGTTCTTCGACGATGCCGTCACGGCGTCCCGGGAGCTGGATCTTACCCTTACCGGCAAGCAGTGCGGCCTTGCGGAGCGCGCCCCTATGTGCGGCGTGCCCTTCCACAGCTACGAGGGCTATGTGGCGCGCCTGATCGCTAAGGGCTATAAGGTGGCCATCTGTGAGCAGGTAGAGGACCCCGCCAAGGCGAAAGGCCTTGTCAAGCGGGACATCATCCGGGTGGTCACCCCCGGTACGGTCATTGAAAGCAGCATGCTGCAGGACGACCGCAACAACTACATTGCCAGCCTGTACCTCAAGGGCAAAAAGGCGGGCCTGTGCTTTGCGGACGTTTCCACCGGTACGGCGCATATCACCGAACTGACGGCGGATAAGATCGCCCCGGCGGTCATTACCGAGCTGTGCCGCTACCACCCCAGCGAGGTGCTGCTGAACCCCGGCCTGCTGGACTGCCGCGAGGTGACCGCCTACATCAAAAAGAACATGAGCTGCTCGGTGGAACTGGTCGAGGACGAGCGCTATGCGCCGGGGCTGGTGGCGTCTGCGCTGGAAGAACAGTTTGGCCGCGACTGGCCGCAGACCACCGGCATAGCTGCCGAGGGTCTGGTGCGCTTTGCCATGGCCGCGCTGCTGGAATATCTGCACGATACCCAGATCAAGGGCGTGGAGCGGCTAAAGACCGTCATTACTTACAACGAAGCCCAGTTCATGCGGCTTTCGCCTGTCACCCGGGCAAACCTTGAGCTGACCGAGACCCTGCGCGGGCGCGAAAAGCGCGGCACCCTGCTGTGGGTGCTGGATAAGACCAGCACCGCCATGGGTAAGCGGATGCTGCGCAGCTGGATCGAGCAGCCGCTTATTTCCAGCCAGCTCATCAACCACCGCCTGAACGCTGTGGAGGCGCTGGTGCGTCAGACTATGGTGCGCGGCGACCTGACCGAAGAATTGCACTACATCGCGGACATGGAGCGCCTGATGACCCGCACGGTGTACGGCTCTGCAACCCCCAAGGAGATCTACACCCTTGCCCAGACCTGCGATCGTCTGCCCGGCCTGCGCAAGCAGGCTGAGGGCTGCAGCTGCCCGGAGCTTGCCGAGCTGGCCGCAAGTATCGACCCGCTGGAGGATATCAAGGCGCGCATTTATGCCGCAGTAGACCCGGACGCCCCCTCCACCCTCAAGGATGGCGGCGTCATTGCCAAGGGTTACCATGCCGAGGTGGACGAGCTGCGCTCCATCCGCGACAACACCAAGGGGGTGCTGGCGCAGCTGGAAGCCCGCCTGCGGCAGGAGACAGGCATCCCCAAGCTGAAGATCGGCTATAACCATGTGTTCGGCTACTTCATCGAGGTGAGCAACTCCTACAAAAACCTTGTGCCGGAGACCTATATCCGCAAGCAGACCCTCACCTCCGGCGAGCGCTACATCACGCAGGAACTGAAGGAGCTGGAAAGCAAGATCCTTGGCGCGCACGAGCGGCTCATCTCGCTGGAGCGCCGCCTGTTTGATGAGTTGCTGGAGAGCATCGGTGCCCAACTGGACCGCATCCAGCGCACCGCCAACGCTATTGCACAGCTGGATGTGCTGGCTGCGCTGGCGCAGGTGGCTGCGGAAAACAACTACTGCCGCCCCGTGGTGGACGACAGCGATGTGCTGACCATCACCGAGGGGCGTCACCCGGTGGTGGAGCAGGTGCTCAAGGGCAGTATGTTCGTGCCCAACGATACCACCCTCAACTGCACCACCGACCGCTGCCTGATCATCACCGGCCCCAACATGGCGGGTAAATCTACCTATATGCGTCAGAATGCGCTGATTGCCCTGATGGCGCAGATCGGTTCCTTTGTACCGGCAGCCAGCTGTCATGTGGGCGTGGTGGACGCCATCTTCACCCGCATCGGTGCCTCGGACGACCTTGCCGCAGGTCAGTCTACCTTTATGGTGGAGATGACCGAGGTAGCGGAGATCCTGAAAAATGCCACTGCCAAAAGTCTTGTGGTGCTGGATGAGATCGGCCGCGGCACCTCCACCTTTGACGGCATGAGCATCGCCCGCGCCGTGGTGGAGCATATCGCAGACCCCGCCAAGGGGCTGGGCTGCAAGACCCTGTTCGCCACCCATTACCACGAGCTGACCGAGCTGGAAGGCACCGTAGAGGGCGTAAAAAACTACAATATTGCGGTCAAAAAGCGCGGCGAGGACATCACCTTCCTGCGGCGCATCGTGCGCGGCCCCGCCGACGACAGCTACGGCATCGAGGTGGCAAAGCTGGCCGGTCTGCCCGGCAGCGTGACCCGCCGCGCCCACGAGGTGCTGCGCACGCTGGAAGCATCTGCTCCCAAAAACAAGGTGGAGCAGATGGATTTTGACGCTTTGCAGGAGTACAATTCCCCGGCTGTGCCCAGCGAGATGATGGAAAAGCTGGAGACCGTGGATGTGGAAACACTTACTCCCATTGAAGCGCTGAACTTTTTGTACGAGCTGAAAAAGACCCTCAAGGGCAGCCTGAACGGCTGACCGCAAAAATCAACCACAGGGGAGGGAAAAGACCATGGCAGTCATCCATGTTCTGGATAAGCATACCGCGGAGCTGATCGCCGCCGGTGAGGTGGTGGAGCGCCCCGCATCGGTGGTCAAGGAGCTTTTGGAAAACTCCATCGACGCCGGTGCAACGCAGGTCACCGTAAGCATCGAGTCCGGCGGCGTAAAGCTGATCGAGATCAGCGATAACGGCACCGGTATTGATGCTGAGTATATCCCAACGGCTTTCATCCGCCACGCCACCAGCAAAATTGAAAAGCCGGATGACCTGAACAGCATCCACACACTGGGCTTCAGGGGTGAAGCACTGGCTTCCATTGCCAGCGTGGCGCGGGTAGAGCTGCTCACCCGCACCGAGGTGGACGAGTTTGCCACCTGCTACCGCATCTCCGGCGGTGAGGAGCAGGGCAGGGAGCCTGCCGCCCGTGCTGTGGGCACCACCATCCGGGTGCAGGACCTGTTCTACAACACCCCCGCCCGCATGAAGTTCCTCAAAAAGGACTCCAGCGAGGGCACCTTTGTGGCAGATAACGTGGGTCATGTGGCGCTCAGCCACCCGGAGGTCAGTGTCAAGTTCATCCGGGAAGGCAAGCTGCAATACGTCACCCCCGGCGATGGTCAGCTGCGCAGCGCCGCCTACGCGGTGCTGGGGCGGGAGTTCAGCCGCGACCTCATCGAGGTGCACTTCGAGGAAGGGCTGTACCGGGTTACCGGCTTGATCACCCCGCCCAAGAGCTGCCGCGCCAGCCGCAGTATGCAGCATTTCTACATCAATGGCCGCTATGTGCGCAACCGCACCATCATGGCGGGCATGGAGATGGCCTTTAAGGGAACGACCATGCAGGGCAAGTTCCCGGGCGGCATCTTGCTGCTGGAAATGCCCACCGACCTTGTGGACGTCAATGTCCACCCTGCAAAGATCGAAGCCCGCTTTGCCCGGGAAAATGACGTGTTCGATGTTGTTTACCATGCGGTCAAGCTGGCGCTGGCACAGCCCGGCACCGGGGAACGCCGCTTTACCTTTGAAGCGGACGAAAAAGAGAAAACTGAAAAAGAAAACGATACTCAGAGTGAAAATGCTGTAAAGAATAATCACTTTACAGGACTTTCCGCCGTCATTCCGGGTCAGGCAGACCCCGGCACGCTGCCCGCGCAGCGCTGGCAAGCCCCGCAGCCGCCGCGCCCTGCCGCTGCACCGGTGAAAACCCCGTCTTTTACGGCAGACACCCCGCCGGTACAGCCCGCACCGCCTGCCCGCGCGGCGGCTGTGCCTTCGTGGCGGCAGTCTGCCCCCGCAGAGGACATTCTGGACCCGGTGGTCACCCTCCACAGCCCGGAAAAAGCAGATGCAACAAAAGTCCAGACCGCACCGCAGCCCTTCCGGGCTGCTGCTGCTGAAACACAGCTGGATGTGCGCCCGGAGACGGACGCCGCAGCCGACCCGCCGCTGGATCATATGGCAGCATGGAACACCGTGCCTGCCGCCCCGGAGATCGAAGCTGCAACGGTGCCCTATCAGCCGGAGGAGCCGGTGCAGTCCGAGCAGCCGGAACAGCTGGGCTTTGATGTACCGCAGGGGGAAGAGCCGCTGCGGTATGTGGGCGAGGTTTTCCGCACCTATATTCTGGCGGAGCGGGGAGACGAGCTGTGTCTGATCGATAAGCACGCCGCCCACGAGCGTCAGCTGTACGAAAAGCTGGCCGCGAACTACGGCAACGTGCCCAGCCAGCTGTTGTTGCAGCCCGCCGCCATCGACCTCTCTGCAGAGGAAAAGCAGGCGCTGCTGGAAAATCAGCCCCTGCTGGAAAACGCCGGGCTGGATGTGGCGGACTTTGGCGGCAGTACGGTGCTATTGCGCGCTGTGCCTGCGGACGTAGAGCCGCAGAATGCCGAGGATCTATTGGTAGAGATCGCCGACCGCCTGCTCAAGGGCAGCCGGGACGCGCTGAACGAGCACACCGAGTGGGTGCTGCACTCCATCTCCTGCCGCGCCGCCATCAAGGCGGGGGATAAGTCCTCCCCGCAGGAGCTGATGGCACTGGCCGAGAAGATTCTCTCCGGCGAGGTGCCGCCCTTCTGCCCCCATGGCCGTCCCTGCGTGCTCAAGCTTACCCGAAAGGAGTTGGAAAAGCAGTTTGGACGCATCGTGTAATGCAAAACCCGCCGTGGTGGCTGTGGTAGGTCCCACCGCCACCGGCAAGACCGCGCTGGGCGTTGCGCTGGCGCAGCAGTTCTCCGGCGAGGTCATCAGTGCCGACTCTATGCAGATCTACAAAGGTCTGGATGTGGGCACCGCTAAGGTCACCCCGCAGGAGACCTGCGGCATCCCGCACCACGGCGTGGACATCCTCACCCCGGAAAAGACCTTCAGCGTGGCGGATTTCACCGCGCTGGCAGGGGAGTACATTCGGGATATCACTGCCCGGGGGCATCTGCCGCTGCTGGTAGGCGGCACCGGACTGTATGTGCAGAGCCTTTTGTATGGGGTGCGATTCACCGCCGAAAAAGCCCCGGATGGTCTGCGCGAGCAGCTGACCGCTGAACTGGAAGCCAACGGCCCGGAAGCCATGTACGCAAAACTGCAAGCCGTGGACCCGGAAGCCGCCGCTGCCATCCACCCCAATAATAAGGTACGGGTGCTGCGGGCGCTGGAACACTACCGCGCCACTGGCAAGCGTCTCAGCGAACAAAAGGCCGATTCGCTGCCGCCGGAGCGCCCCTACCGCAGCCTTGTGCTGGGGCTGGATTTCCCGGACCGTGCAGCGCTGTACCGCCGCATCGACCTGCGGGTGGACAAAATGCTGGAGGCCGGGCTTTTGGCCGAGGCAGAATACGTCTGGCATAACCGCGAAGTCTTCCGCACCGCCGCACAGGCCATCGGCTATAAAGAATTTTTTCCGTATTTCGAGCAGACCGCCACGCTTGAGGCCTGTACTGAAAAGCTCAAACAGGCTTCCCGCAACTACGCCAAGCGCCAGCTGACCTGGTTCCGCCACATGGAGGGTATCTGCTGGCTGGATGCCTCTGCCCCGGATGTCCGGGAACAGGCCGCACGTCTCACAAATGAATTTTTAGCGAAAGGATGAGCGATATGCAGGAAGAAAACCGCGAGGGCATCTCCGGCGCACTGAAAACGCTGGCCGCTGTCGTTATCGTGTTTTTGCTGCTGGCGGCATTGTATGTGGGCTATCAGGCAATGCAGGTGCTGTTTCCGCCCAATACCTACGAGACCGCCCTGCTGGCTACGGTGGAGGACACCGTGGATGCCGAAGGAGTGCTCCTGTTTGAGGAAAGCTACGTTGCGGGCGGCGGCACGCTGGGATATCTGGTGGCAGACGGCGAACGTGTTTCGGCAGGCACAGCGGTAGCTGAGATCTACAGCGATGCAGCGCAGGCTACCCTGCGCCAGCAGCTGACCCAGATCAATGACCAGATCGACCTGCTACAGCGCTCCCAGAACACCACTTCGGTGCAGCTGGAATCCCTGCGCAAGAACCGTTCCGCCGCTCTGTACGACCTGATGGATTCGCTGGATGCGGGGGACTACGAGGATACCGATGCGGAGAAGGAAAACTACATTCTGGCCCAGAACAAGCTCTGGGTCATCACCGGCGAGGTGGCCAGCTTCTCCGACCAGATTACCGCGCTGACCCAGCAGGCCACCACGGTGCAGTCCCAGCTGGTCAATCCGTCCCAGATCACGGCCCCGCAGACGGGCTATTTCATCCGCAGCTCCAGTTCCGGGCGGCTGAACGCAGGTTCTGCCGATATCCTTGCGCTGGATGCAGCCAACCTGAAAGCTTACGTCGAATCCTCCCCGGAGATCGCGCTGGACGGCTGCGCGGGAAAGATCGTTTCAGGTTTTACCTGGTACTATGCCGGGGTATGCTCGGCCAAACAGGCGGAAAAGCTGCTGGGCAGGGACGGCAAGCCCTTGACCAAGAGCGTTGAGATCCGTTTTCCCGGTCAAGTGGAAACGCCCCTCAAGGCAAAGGTCAGCGAGGTGAACATCGATGCGGAGAACGACATTGCCCGCTTCGTCCTCTCCTGCGAGATCATCAACGGCGATGTGCTGCGGCTCAACCGGGCCAGCGCCCAGATCATCGTGGACGAGACCACCGGCCTGCGCGTTCCCATCGACGCGATCCATTATCTGAAAGAGGACGGCACCGAGTCTGAGACGCAGGGCGAGAACTACATCCCGGGCGTCTATGTCAAATACGGCAATCTTGCCCGTTTCTGCAAGATCGACCCCGTGGATAATGACCATCCGCTGGTGACGGACGGCGAGTACCGCATCGTCATGCCCAGCAGCTCGGATAAGACAAAAACCGTCAGCGAAGTCCGCCTTTACGATGAGATCATCGTCTCCGGACAAAATTTGTATGATGGAAAGCTTTTGTAGTTATTGACATCTGACGCAAAAAATCAGATAATAGAAAAAGCTATTAGCAACTCTTTTTCACAAAGGGGTGCCAGGCAGCGTGAGCTGCCCGAATGAAAGGAGCAAGTTTCTATGTCTTTTGTGGACAGCCTGAAAAAAGGGCTTTTCGGCAGTGAGGACGATTACGACGATCAGTACATGGACGACGGTCCTCAGATGGTGAATAACAACAACGGTCTCGGCGTCGCAGGCAACGAGGAAGAGGACGAGCCCGAAGAGGGTGCAGCCCCCAAGCGGAACGGCAAGGTGGTCAACATCCATGCTACCACCCAGCTCAAGGTCGTTCTGGTCAAGCCTGAGCACTTCGAGGATGCCAGCACCATTGCAGACCACCTGAACAACAAGCGCACCGTCGTGCTGAATCTGGAATCCACCAACAAGGAAGTTTCCCGCCGTCTGGTGGACTTCCTCTCCGGTGTGGCCTACGCCAACAACGGCCAGATCAAGCGGGTGGCCAACAGCACCTTCATCATTACTCCCTACAATGTAGACATCATGGGCGACCTGCTGGACGAGCTGGAGAACAATGGCGCGTTCTATTGATACCCAGCAAAGCGCCGTGCGGGGCTTCGTCCCGGCGCAGAACGATGAGGAACGCTTCCTCATGCGTCATGTCGAGGATCTGGCCCGCGCCGCCTTTGGCCGGGGCATCGCCCGTTATTCGGCGTTCCTGAGCGACAGAGAACAGCAGCTGGCGCAGGCGGCACTCAACCGTGCCGGTGCGCCGGAGGAAAGCTGCCGCTTCGAGGGCGGCTGGCCCGACGCCGAGCGCCGGGTGCTCTGCCTCGAGCCGGAAGACTGCTACCCTGCAAGCCCTGTCTGCTGCGTCCGGCTCAGGTGCCGTGCGCTGGCCGGGGCGCAGCTGCCCGTCCATAAGGACTATCTGGGCAGCCTGATGGGGCTCGAGCTTCGCCGCGAGGCGCTGGGCGACATCGTTCTGCCGCCGGAGGAGCCGGGTGCCGCTTATCTGTTCGCGCTGGAGCCTGCTGCAGCCCTTATCTGTCAGGAGCTGCGCAGTGTGGGCCGCACCGAGGTGACGGCTCAGCAGCTGGCGCTGGACGAAGTACCGGAGTTTGCGCAGGCAGAGCGCCGGTTACAGACCGCGACCGTATCGTCGCTGCGTCTGGATGCCGTACTTGCGGCCATGCTGCGGTGCAGCCGGGGCATGGCCGCAGAGCTTGTGGCAGCGGGAAGGGTAGAGATCAACCATCTGCCCGTTTCCAGCGCCCATGCGCCGGTATACGAATCTGACGTGTTCACAGTGCGGGGCAAAGGGCGCTTCCGCCTCACAGCCCTGCCGGGCAAGAGCAAAAAAGACCGACAGATCATCGAGTTCTTCCAATATTGAGAAGGACGACTGGATAAAATGGAGGAGATCATTATGCTGACACCGCAGGACGTGCGCTCTGTCCAATTCGAAAAGAACCTCCGCGGCTACCGTACCGAGGATGTTGACCGCTTTCTGGATAAGGTAGAGCAGCAGCTCGGGCAGGATGCGGAGCAGATGGAGGCCCTGCGCAAGCAGGTGGCCGACCTGACTGCCGAGAACGAGACCCTGCGCCGCAATATGCAGAGCTATGAGGCCGACGGCGATATGCTCAAGAGCGCCCTCATCAACGCGCAGCGCATGGGCGAAAACGTCATCCGCGAGGCCAACCAGAAGGCCGAGGACATCCTGCACCGTGCAAATCTGCGCGGCGACGACATCATCCGGGATGCCAACGAGCTGCTGCAGAAGGCCAGCGACCGCGCCGACGAGATCATCAGCGAGGCCAACGACAAAAAGCTGGCCGAAGAGCGTGAGTATGACCGCGTTCGTCTCGAGGTCACCCGCTTCAAGTCCGACGTGCTGAACCTCTACCGCACCCATGTGGAGTCCCTGAGCCGTCTGCCGGAGTTCCAGCAGAAAGAAGAGACCCCCGCACAGGATGCCGAGGCTGAGCTGCCCGAAACCGAGGATGCCGATACCACCGAGGAAGCAGCACCCGCTGCGGACGCTGCCGAGACGGAAGACGCCGCCCCCGAGAAGGCTGGCGAGGACTTCTGGGAGAAGGACGAATCTCAGCTCAAGCTCGACCCGCCCCCGGCAGACCCCAACGCTGTCTTTCAGGGCGTGAGCTTCAGCGAATAATTCCCTAAGCATCGACAGCAAGGCACCATTTGTGTGCCGTAAAGCTGTTTTGATAAAATAAGCGCATAGCTGCGCTGTTTGCGACTGCAAAACCAATAGAGGAGAGTGTAAAACCAGTGGCTAAGAATAAGTCTCAGTACGACAGTACTCTGAATCTGCCCAAGACCCTGTTTGAGATGCGCGCCGGCCTGCCCAAGAAGGAACCGGTCATGCTCAAGGATTGGGACGACAACGACCTGTACAATCAGCTCATGAAGCACAACGAGGGCAAGCCGCAGTTCATCCTGCATGACGGCCCTCCGTATGCAAACGGCAACATCCACATGGGCACCGCCCTGAACAAGA
>ENA-OYYK01001342-OYYK01001342.1-human-gut-metagenome-genome-assembly--contig:-NODE-1342-length-12526-cov-21.542699_pt1 | contig 12526 bp, 13 predicted proteins | sample MGYA00243247_ERZ653443 | MGnify/ENA primary metagenome ERZ653443 (study PRJEB26926, sample SAMN06165010) | human gut metagenome | biome: ENVO:00009003; feature: ENVO:2100002; material: ENVO:00002003... | reverse complement strand
CGAGATTACTACGCGTCTCGTGGGCTCGGAGATGTGTATAAGAGACAGGAGCAGGAGCATACAGATCAGATTCGGGATTGCCATCAGCGCATTGGCAATATCCGAGAAACTCCATACCAGATTCAGTGTCTGTGTACATCCGAAATACACAACAAAGGAAAAAACAAGGCGGTATACCATATTAAACCGGTGCGTTCCCAGCAGATATTCAAATGCTTTTTCCCCGTGATACTCCCAGCCGAGTATTGTAGAAAACGCAAACAATGTAATCCCGATTGTCACAAGCCAGCCCCCGGCCGATCCCAGAACCGTCTCAAATGCCGCAATTGTAACATCCGAACCGGTCAGCATATTCCCGGCAGCATCGGTCATGCCAAGGACACCGGAAGAGGCAATCGCAAGTCCTGTAATCGTACAGACAACAATCGTATCCCAGAAGGTTCCCGTCATATTGATATATCCCTGACGCACCGGGTTATCCGTCGTTGCAGCCGCTGCCGTAATTGCCGCAGATCCCATACCGGCTTCGTTGGAAAATACACCTCTTGCCACACCATAACGCATTGCATTCATCATGGAAGCGACAATCGTTCCGCACAGACCGCCGCCTACCGCTTTTACCGAAAATGCCATCTGAAAAATCATCCAAATGCCTGCCGGCAGATTCGAAATATTTCCGATAATGACAATAACGCCACAGATCACATAAAAAATCGCCATCAGCGGAACGACCACCGAAGAAACCTTTGAAATGGATTTGATACCGCCGACAATGATCAGCAGGGCAAGCACCGTAATCACAATTCCGGTCAGATGGGTCGGCACATGAAATGTCGTATGTAATGCACCGGAAATCGAATTTCCCTGTGTCATATTGCCGATTCCAAACGAAGCAATCACAGCAAAGAGTGCAAATAACCACGCAAGAACCGCTCCAAATCTTTTATTCTTCAGTGCCTTTTTCATCGTGTACATCGGGCCGCCGCTCATCTCCCCTTTGGCATTGATCTCACGGTATTTGATCGCCAGCATACATTCACTGAACTTCGACGTCAGACCAAATGCAGCAGAGATCCACATCCAGACCAAAGCTCCCGGGCCACCGGAAACCATCGCCGTCGCAACCCCCACAATGTTGCCCGTTCCGATTGTGGCGGCAAGTGCTGTGGTCAGTGCCGAAAACGGAGACACATCGCCCTCGCCATGGCTTTTCGTCCGCGCCTCTTTGCTTAACGTACTTTTGAGTGCATAACCGAGATTTCTCCATGTCAGAAACCGCGTGCGGATCGTAAGGAAAATTCCGGTCCCCACAAGCAGAATCAGCATGACCGGTCCCCAGACAAAATCGTCAATTGCTGTAATCACATCATTTAACTTTTCCATAACCTCATCCCTCCTGTTTTCAAATAAAAAAGGGCAGTGTCTGAACAACATCGCCCTTTGTTTTTTATATCCTATGAAATTTGTCTTTATATTATACTTCCGAAAGGAATCTGTCAACTGGTTTATGCAGCAACATCCACTTCGTCATCCTTCTGACGCAGAATCCTTGCCGTTTCCATCCCATTCTTTCCCGGCATCTGGATATCCAAAAAGAGCATATCCGGCTTACAACCACTTGCAATCAGTTCATCACCCGATAAATATGTTTCTATCACTGCATCCGGTAATAATTTCTTTATTTTTTCTTCTAATATCAATCCTATAGATTTTTCATCATCACAGACTGCTATTTGCATCTTGTCACTTCCTTACTTACATACAATTATATTTATTATATCGGAAAAAGTCTTTTAATAGCCAGCCGCCATGTTGCGAACAGACCTTTTTTTGTTGTGAAATAGAATATCACATATATCGCTTTATCTGCTTCCTGTTAATTTGTTTTATCCGGCACACGCTCCTGGGAGTGACTGTATCTATCAAAAAAAGAAGTCAGCAGTTTATTCACGCACTACTGACTTCCTATACTACTTATTTTAATTGCCTCCCACATCCATCTGAATCTGATATCTTGGAATCGTCCCATTTTCCTTTTTATAAGCCAGAACATCATAAATCATCTGCTTATAATGATAGTAGTAAGCTCTTTTCCCCATTCTGAAGTTCACGACCATTTCGCTCCCGTGCCTTTACAAGTGCTTGTGCTGCTGTTACATTGTTTGAAGCAAGAGTTCCAATGTGAAGGGTACTATCACTCATATGTTATCTCCTAAATAATTTTATATATGTCTCATCGTTGTCATTTTCCGTTTCTGTTCCAGTCAATTATAACTTTTCCAATCTTTCCAGAAACGCAACATAGAATTCTCTTTTTTTCATGCAAGCCCTCTGAACCTCTATGCTTTTCGGAACATATTCCAGTGGATGGTCTAAAATATACAGAGCCTGTTTTCGTATGGCACACCATTCATAGAATAGTTGGAACTAATCTGCATATATCAATTCCCCCTTTTTTATTTGAATTGCATTATTATCATCAGGCTTTCGCTTCAAAAACCGGTCTTTTCTCCAGATAATCCGGTAATTCCTTTAATTCAGAATTCATATCATTCTTTGTTGCATTATATTCCTGCCAGTGCAATCTGCTTATCTGCAAGATTCTGATTTTTTTCTTCTGCCTGTTCCAAAAAATCCAGTAAGGTTAATTCTCCGATACCTTTACATTTTGGATTGGTATTTTGATTTTTCATTGCACTTTTTGCTTGTTGGTGCAACTGCTTTCTATCCGGTGCAACCTCTGACAAATATTCTGCCCTTAACCGCAATACCTGCCTTGAAATTCAGTCTGCGTTTTTGTACTTTTTCCTTTCGATGGAATATAAGACCAGTTTGGTTCCCCATTACTACCAGAAGTAATTAACTGTTCATATTTATATCCATTCCTTTTGCTTCGCTCAGGCACAAAACGTTATGAAAATGTTTCCCTGCACCTACTTTTTCTTTGTAATTCTTCTTGTAGGGAACTCGGTATACTACAAATCACGGGGAGGTGAGTGGGCTGTCCGGCTTGCCGGATGACCGCATATTTATATGTGTAGTCCGCCTTTTCAAGCACAAATAAGTGTGACTTAGAGCACGTAATCTTATCTTTGTATAAACAATCTCGTTTATTGCTTAGGCGTTCAGTCAATGCCGTCTCTCCCTATAATCTTAAGTGAACCTTCTGGTTCTGAAAGGAGTCCCTATGGCTTTAAAAATCGTGTACAAAATCTGTTGTGGCATTGATGTCCACAAGACTTTTGTAGTTGCCTGCATCGCTTCTACAAACGATAAAGGCGTTACTTCTTACGAGAGCCATCGGTTTTCGACCTACACGAGCGGTCTGAAAACTTTGTTACAATGGCTACTCGACCGGAATTGCAAGGATGTCTGTATGGAATCCACTGGTAAATACTGGATTCCTGTTTATAACATCTTAGAAAAAGACTGTAAGATTGTCCTTGCTCATCCTAAATACGTTAAGGCTATCCGTGGAAAGAAAACTGACAAGAAAGATGCCAAATGGATTGCTGACCGGTTTAAGCATGATCTTGTTGCCGGAAGCTTTATGCCACCCGCTGACATCCGTCAGCTTCGTGACCTTATGCGCTACCGTTTCAAACTGACCTGTTTCAAATCAAGCGAAAAGAATCGTTTGCAGAACTGTCTCACGGTTTCCAATATCCAGTTGGGAAACGTTGTCTCGGACACCTTCGGCAAATCTGCTCAGGCGATACTGGATAAGATCTTGGAAAATCCCGCAGATACTTCCTTTGACCTTGAACCTCTTGTTTTCAAAAGTTTGAAAAAGAAACTTTCTGAACTTCGTGATGCTATTGACGGATACATCACTCCGGAACAGGCTGGTAAGCTTAAAGTAATCAAAGCTCATTATGAAAACCTCGAATCCCGGAAGGCAGAGCTTGAAGAACTCATTCTTGCGCTCGCTGCTCCCTATCAGCAAGAACTTGCCATTCTTCAAACCGCTCCTGGTATCAGCAGTGATTTCACCGCCATCGGTATCATTTCCGAAATCGGTACCAACATGGAGGCTTTTCCTTCAGCGAAACACTTGTGCTCATGGGCTGGCCTTACTCCTACCAACAATGAAAGTGCAGGGAAGAAAAAATCTGTCCGGGTTTCCAAGGCTGGATGCTACATCAAACCTTTACTGGTTCAGTGTGCGAATGCTGTTGTTACCAGTAAAAAGCATCCTGAAATTCGCAACCGCTATCTCCGTATCAAAAAGCGTCGCGGTCACAAGAAAGCAATCATTGCGATAGCAAGAATGCTTCTTACCGCATTATACCACATGTTAAAGAACGGAGAAAACTATAATGCAGAACTTTATCGAAAATCCGATTTACCACCTGTGGATCGTGAGATTACCGTAGAGCAGACACTCATGATTGCAAGAAATCAAGGTTATAAGATCAAGTCAGCAACGGCATAGCCTTAATGTTTACAATATTCAATTTTTAAAGCAGCCACCGTGAGATGGCTTATTTGTCGTGTGCTTAAGGTAATGGATACCCTCTACTTTTCATTTTCAATCTTTACCTCTTTCAATTATTCAAATATCCCTGATCCAGTTCTTCTTTCGACCAGACTCTTTCATACGTTCCACCAATTTCGTCAAAAACCTTTTGCCATGTAGAAAATTTATGGATTTCCTCCATGCTATCCTTATTATTCTGAAGCCATTCATACAGCTTTTCATACATAGAACCAGAAAACCGGACACTCCAATTGTTTTTATAATTTTCATTGTCACTGTATGACATTCCATCAGCTCCTATGGATATAATTCCCTGATCTGTCCGTTTTGCCATTCCTCTAATCTCTAAATCAGCCCAGATAAAACCTTCTTCCCGACTCTCAATTAAATTAGGGTATTTGTCAAAATACATCTCCGCTAATTCTTCATACCTCTTCCGATCCGCTTCATTTTGCAGAAGAACCTTGCCACCTCTGCCTTCTTCACCGTCTTTTACTAAATACTGGATGCCGGTACCTGAATGTGTATTTAATGTAAATCCCTGCAAAGTCTCCACATCCAGCGAATCTTTATCCATTACATTCTGCAATGCATCTTTTAATTCATCATCTAATACCAGGGCATCGTAACTCATCGTTCCATGCTCAGAAATCAAAAACTGCTTTCCTGTTGTTTCATCCTGTCTTATTTTTATATCAGAATAGGAAAATGCCCCCAAACGCTCCCCGTCTTTATTGTATATATCAAAACATTCAGCTTCATTATCGGGTACGATTCTATAATTTTCGGATTCGTACTCTGAATATTCCTGTTTCAAAGTATTTATCGTTTTTCCTGACAGTGCCAGATAAGAATCCATCACTGTACTTTTCTTAGCACGATTGATATCCGCTCTACTGCTAATATCCTCCTTATCCACCGTCTGAGCCAAAGTGTCAGCCCACTTATTCTGGTTCCGATTTGGTTTTAGGTTGTTATAACCTGTTGAATAACGGCTCTCCGCTCCTATACTTCCAATCATTTTTTAAATTCCTCCCGGCATTTTATTCTCTTATTTTAGATGCCAACACGGTATAAAATTCTTTTTCCTGTTGCAGATATGCTGCCCTTTCATCTGTAACGGCTGCCAGCGGATTTTCTATTCTCTCCAATACTTTGTCGATAGCTGCTAAACAACTTTCTTTCGTTTCACCAAAAATATTGTCATCACCACCTGTCAGAAAATCCTGCTCTACAGATAACTGCGTTAATGTACTGGTTACATCCGTCTGAAATGGATTAAAACCAGTTTCTTCCAATGTTTCCTGCCACGCCGCCTTTACACTCTCCGGCACTGTCTGAAGGTAATAATCACTAATATATGCAATCTGCTTTTTGGTCTTTTCATCTGCAAACTGGTAGGTTCTGTTATTCGCTTTTAACTGTTCATATGCCGCCTGCGCATCACTGTTCGCTTCTGACTCATACCAACCATCTTTATTTTTGCTATATTTCATACCATTGACCGTAAAATCTTTGGAAGTGTCTACACCCAGATAAGACATAACATCCGTAATTCCCTCTGTATACCGGGCATATTCCTCCTTTGAATGTGCTACAGTAGTCATTGTCCCACCTGCATTTCGCAGCATGGATGCCAATGCATCTGCCATTCTCTGTGCTTTTACATATGATTGTGTATCATACGGATTATCTCCACCAGAAACCTCTACTCCATGCGCCGTAACCGTAAGCACATGACCTCCATTAACACGGATTCTTTGCCCTTCCGCAATATTAACAGAATTATTCTGTCTGCTAAGTGACGAACTCTTCGCCAATTTTATAGGTGTTTTTAACACTTGAACCAAATCTTCTACCGGATTTAGTAAGTGCTGCGACATCGCCTCATTATAGGTTTCCTTATCTTTAATAGCTGTATTTTTGTAATTAGATGTAAGTCCTCTTGTATTAGGATTAATATAACTTGATATTGACTGCATTGTCTCAATCTCCTTCGTTTATTCTAAATTCTCTTTTCCTTCTATGTCCAAATAACTAAGCCTTATTTATACTTACTATTTGCATTTGGCAAATTAAGATATGTATCCATACTTTTCGTCCAAAGCAACGATAAGTCAAACCTTCCCAATTTGTTTAAATCTTCTATGCTTTTTTTGAACATTGCGATAAAATCTCTTCTGTCGTTAAGTCCCATATTACCAGCTTCAAGCGGCAGAGACGTGAAACCTCCCTGCTTTTCCACTTTGTAATGTGCCTCCAATGCACGCATTTCGACTACTGTAGCATTTGATGGATTAACATCATTGATATAAATTCTTTGCTCAAACTCTTTCCCGTTTTCATCCACACCTTTCGCTAACACCACAGGATTTTCATCCGTCGAATCATCCTCATATTTAAGGCAATAAGAAAGACCTGTACCATTACCTCCTGTCCACAACATATTATCTGTTGTGAATATCTGGTATACCTTTGGTGTTTCAGCCGTATAAAATGTCTTTTCCGCAGATGCAGGGGCTTTCCTATTGTTGCCTTTTTGTTGACCATACCATGAAGATACTGTATTTAAATCAGAACCAACGTACATACTTCTGTTCCTCCTATTTCAATATCATTTTTGCATCATGCATAAAATTATTCTCCTATTTTGGATGCCAACACTGTATAAAATTCTTTTTCCTGTTGCAGATATGCTGTCCTTTCCTCTGTCATTCGGAATCTATTCACTCTCCATAACGGTCCAAGTGATCTATTACTTTTATGACCATCTATACCAAGTTCCGCTATTCAAAAGCTGTGACATACTTTCTTCATATCTTTTCACTGCTTTCTGCTGAATGGAACTAGGCACCACATAATCGTTACCAACTTCACGTATTTTCCCATTTACCAGTTCGCAATGTGTCCCGTTTATCACAAATTCTCTGCTTGTATCCACTCCCTGTGACGCAAGAAAATCTAAAATATAATCGGTGTATGTATCTGTCATACTTGAAAAATACTGCTGATCCGCAAAATGTATCAGGGAGTTCAGACCACCTATCATCATATTGCATCTTTCATCATCTGCCTTGCTTCCGTTTCCATAGCCCTCGCCCCAGACAAAATCTTCCTGTACCGTCATGCTGTATCCATTTCCAAGATTAAATCTGCTTCCAACCCCAATCGTGATACTGTTTGTACTGGGATCATATGGTTTGTACCCTCTGGTTTTAAATGGCTGCTGTACGGTTCCAAAGGTTTGAATCTCGGATGGGAGATATGACATACCCGTAATTGCCGTAAACGCTTTCTGCCCATTCACATAAAAGGAAGTATGGGTTGCACTGTCTATATCCGCTGTAATCTCGACTTTCTCATCATTGGCAAAAGGATTCTGTCCGGTCATTCCGGTTCCATATGCAAACAGCATTCTTGTAAACTGATATCTTGTATGCTCATCAAAATGATTCAGTGTCTCTGTATCTTCTCCCTTTACATCTCCATTGCAAAAATCAACAAATTCATTTTTGCTGCCATCTTTTGTAGATAATTTACCTGTCTTTGTGTTATAAATGAAATTATAGGAACTTCCAACTTTCGTTATACTCATAAAATTGTTCTCCTTTCTGCATAGGAGTCAGTAATATGCTCTGACTCCTACATGAAATACTTTTTAAAAATCTAATTCATTACCCGGATATGGCTCCATAATACACTTAAACTTTCCATTAATTCTTCCCGACCAATGCACTCCACTATGCGTATTTTGTGAACATTTTGCTCCAAATGTCCATAATTGACCTATTGAAGCATTGGTTATGCTCTTAATTGCATTGTCACCTGGTGTATTGTAATATGTTCTTCCTCCTTTCTGAAATTATTACATAAAAGTATAAATGAATTTATTTATACTCAAATGTTCCAGCTTTTACTTTCTTGCATTCCCAGCAAGTAATCTTGAACATACTTCTGATCAACTACATTCTGTGCAAGAGCCTTCTGATCGAGTAATTGTCGCTGTGCCTTTTGGTCAATACGCTTTTCCAGTGTCATCTTCTGCATGAGTTCCCGCTTTTGGCGTTCACTTGCCACATACTCTCTGTCCCTCTTGCGCTGTGCGGCTCTACGGTCAGCATAGGTGCGATCTGAATGATAAAATGAACCTTCTGCCTTCTTATCAGCCAAATCCTTTTTAGCAGCTTTGGTTGCTGCACTATCATCATGGTAAACATTTGCCCCGTAGCAAGTTGCTCCAGCTCCTGTAATTGTTGTTGTAACATGGACACCAAATGGAACCCCATGAGAAGCTCTTGCATCTGCACGAAGCCAATCCATAATTTCTTTGCGATAGGCGGGATCTTCCTTCATTCTTTTGAATCCATCTTCTGTGATATGTACAGAATTGGACAAAATAGCCGAGGAGTTCATTTTATCAATTTCAGCCAGTTCCTCATAGATTTCCTGCTTGAACGCTGCCATCTCATCAACTTCGGAGACTTCTTTTGTCGCCGCTGTCTTATCTGTTTGGCTTGTTGCCTGTGCGCTTGTGTTCTGTACCATCTGAGAAAAATCCTGCATTTTCACTGTGCCTGCTTTTTGCTTCATACCAGAAGAACGATATGCCAACATTGCGGCACTGGAATATCCACTAATCTGCATAGCTATAACCTCCTTTATATCAATATTTTCTACTATATTCAAATAACTAAGCACTATTTATGCTTACTGTTTGCATTTAGATAAGTATTCATATTTCGCATATAAAACATCTGCAAATCATACCTTCCTAATTTATTCATATCCCGAATAACCTTTTCAAAGCTGGATATAAGGTCGCATCTTTCATTTAATCCCATGTGACCAGTTTCTTCTGGAAAAGAGCTGAGACCATTACCCCTATCAACATCATAATATGCCTCCAAAGCACTCATTTCAACATAAGAAGCATTTCTCAAATCAATATCGTTAATATTAATTTTTTCTTCAAATTCTTTTCCATTTTCGTCAACTCCTTTGGCTATCACTACAGGATTATCCTCTGTTGACTCTTCTGCGTATTTAATATAAAACGAAAGACCTGTTCCATTTCCACCTGAAAACAACATATCATCCGTCTTTAAATACACCTTCACTGATGTCTGAGAAAATGCCTCATTTTCGGCAACATATGTTTTGCTATTATTTTGCTGCTTTCCAAATACTTCCGATGCACTTTGCACTCCCGAACCAATACGCATTTAATTACCTCCTTCTGATGTTGTATCATAATACTTTCCTGAAACTGTACTCATACATATCCGAATACATGTTATCATGCGGTTGTGGCGTCAGCCTTCTATCCAATGCCGCCATATCCACCGTAAAACCACTGTCTGCCACAGAGAACGCTCCATTGCTGAATTGAAACTCCGAAGTAAAGTCTGGAATCCCCAGATCACCGCTTGTCCGGTTATGTCCTATAATATTTATCAATGCATCCTTTATCCGCTCTATCTTGGCGTTGTCCTTTGTTTTGTTGATCAGATCAGCAGCTTTTCCCGGCAGCCCGCCAATCTTTCCGTCTGGTGTCAGGTAAAGGTTCTCCAGAGAAATATCTTCTCCCGTAACCCCTTTTAAGTAACGCCTGACTTCCTGCACATCCGTGGCATACTGGTAGGTATTGGACGACAGATTTCCCACACTGTCAGCAATTCCTGTGTAATACTGATACATCCGGTCACTGTACTTTTCCTCTACCAGTTTCTGAACCTGTTCCCGGACTTCCTTATCTTCGATACCGCTCACTGTTACATTCCCATTGCTTTCAATCTTTATCTGCATTCCCTCCAGCTCATCACGGGAGATACCTTTGCTTTCCAGATCCTTTACAAAATCCTCGGAAAAATCATTTTTCAGTTCCGCCTTCTGCTGTGCTTTCTCAAAATCTTTCAGGTTTGCAAAAATCTTCACATACTCCGTTTCCGCATCATCCAGTGTCTTTCCTTCTGCCATGTCCTGCAACAATTCATCCACTGTGCGCCCGCCTTTGTATTGTTTTTCTTCCGGCAGACTTTCAAACTGCTTCTGGTGGAGTTTCTCCATTTCTTTTGTATAATTTTTCTCTGTATCCATCAGGACTTCATTATATTTGTCGAGGTATTCCCTCCAATTTTCATCTTTCCGGCTGTATGCACCGTGAAGGTTCCCGAATGCCTCCCTTATGGCATCGGTCTTTTCCTGTTCTTTATTTTCCGTAACCTTGAAACTGATTTTATAATAATCATGCGGAGAAACTTCTTCCCCATTTTTGTTTTCTATTTTGATACAATATTTATTGGTATTTGTATCCCAGTTCGGGATGGTCAGTGTTTTACGTCCTTCCCCGTCCCATTCTGCCTTTCCGACCTGATTGCCATATTCATCATATAAGGTGAGGTCATAATCACAGCCTTCCGGCATGTCCATGTATATTTGAACCCCAAAATAATTCTGTATGGTTCGATTAAATGGAATGGAAAAGTTGTAGAAATCCACATCCTTTTTATCACTGAGATTTCCTTTCAGACTGCTGGTTTCGTCCTTAATCAGAAAATCCAGATCCAGAAACGTACTTCCCTTCTTCTTGTCCGAAACCTCATAAGTGGTATGCTGTCTGCGATAAGTGTCATTGCTGCCAAGTGTACAGGAATCTTCCTGAAGTGTCATATTTTTCTTCAGTTTCCCTTCAAAAAATGCCACTGTTTCCTTTCCAGACATGAAAAAAATCGGTTTTTGACGAAATGCCGCCCCATATGTAGAATGATTACTGTTTATTTCCATTTCTTATCCTTCCTCCCGAAAAATATCTTACCTGTATTCTTATGCTTTCCTGTCAAAAGATGAGCCTACAGTATAACAGGATTATCCGGTAAAATAATACTGCTTTTCTCATATGCTGCCGCCGCCAACTGGCTATTTAGATATTCGTTTTGTACAGCTTTTCGTCTTGCCTGTGCTCTTTTTACTGCTTCCTTTTCCTGTTCTTTCATAAGTTCTTCCATTCTTTCGTGGCGCTTCTCCCACCAAGATTCTCCGTCATTCGCTGTTTCTGATCCACTCTTTCCTACTGGACCTGCATAACCGTAACATTCTTCCGGTGACGCTCCAATAACATCAAAGCCAACATTATTTGATCCTACCGGTAAGCCTTGAACGGAATATGCTGAACGAACTCTGTTCAAAACATAGTTCTCATATTCAGGATCATTTTTCATTCTTTCAAAAGCTTCTTCCTTAATCACAATCGACCCTGAAGAAAATGTGGAACGAACCCATCCGCTTACGGGAAATTGAGATATTTGATTCATAACCCATTGTTTATACTCATCCAGTGACATCTCATCTTTTGATTTTTCAGAAACCACGCTATTGTTTACAGCATTGTTTATCCGAGGTGGATAATCAATCGTCACATCTCCCGGATACATCACATTACTTGTATCCGCTGAATTTTTACTTTCCTCTACTTTCTTCACCGCATTTACAAAAGTATCTTTTGATGTAGTATTACTTCTGTTTTTTGCAGAAGTTAAGTAACTGTCAGCATACGGATTTCTTCCTATACCATTCACATTTATACCTGCCATTTATGTTCCTCCTGTTTACCATTGCATTTACCCGTTGATCACATTCATTCCTTTCGAAATGCCTTCAACTTTCACCGAATCCTCAAATGTAACTGTCATCTGCGTATCGTAAGTTTTCCATTCAAACTGCGACCAGCTTACACCATTACCGGTATGCTCATACGCCTTGATTGCATCGCTATATTGCTTTTTTTGTTTTTCTGAATATTCCGGCACATTTTCAGTATTATTTATTTCCAACAACATTCTTAAACTATCCGGCACTCCATCTATCGCTTTTCTCCACGCTTCACTCTGTTGCTTTGCAACCGCCATCTCATACTGCATAACATAATCCTGATATGCCTTTTCTCTTGCGGCACTTGCTTCTTTATCTACCTTTAACAACTGCCGTTTGGTATCTTGCTTCATAAGCATTAGACGCTTTTGACAACAGCCTTTCATTGTTCCACGACCG
>ENA-OYYK01001337-OYYK01001337.1-human-gut-metagenome-genome-assembly--contig:-NODE-1337-length-12569-cov-4.427761_pt1 | contig 12569 bp, 9 predicted proteins | sample MGYA00243247_ERZ653443 | MGnify/ENA primary metagenome ERZ653443 (study PRJEB26926, sample SAMN06165010) | human gut metagenome | biome: ENVO:00009003; feature: ENVO:2100002; material: ENVO:00002003... | reverse complement strand
AATTGCGTACATATGGCACCTCCTATTTATCATTACTCGCCAGTTACGGTGTTGCCAATAAGCAAACTTTTACCTCACTGTGCGGCATACTAGTGTATAATAGCACATGACCACCTGTTCGTCAAGCTGTTTATGATAAAATTTCACGCAAAGATTTGTATACTTTTTTCCGGGTCAGTTCCACCAGACCAAGTCTGGTAATATCGATAAAATTTGCGGGAACCGAATCTTTTTGTAATTCCTCCCGAATAACGGAAATCAGCTTCTGCTGCTGTTCTTTCTTTTTCAGATTGATGAAATCCACGAGGATCATCCCTGAAATGTTGCGCAGACGAAGCTGCCGTGCAATCTCTTTTGCCGCTTCAACATTGATCGCAAATAAAGCCTCTTCCCGGCGGGACCGGTTTTTTCCGCTGTTGACATCAATGACCGTCAGGGTTTCAAGAGATTCAATGATAATATTGGCTCCGGAATCAAGCCATACTTTGGAAGAAAGCAGTTCCTGCATATTGCCCCGCAGATGATATAAAGTCGAAAGACTGACCGCATCATCCCGGTAAAGCTGCACTTTCTTTTCTTCCACAAGATGGGGAAGGTATGCACAGATCTCCTGATACAGATCCTGACCATCCGTAAGAACCAGATCTGTTTTTTCAAAATTTTCTGCTTTTAACCGCGCCAAATAGCCGGGGAGATTCCGGTACACCAGATCTCCGGCATTCTGATGTGTACCGGTCTTCTTTAAAGCCCGGTATTCTTTCTGCACCAGCTCGATATCTTCGCATAATTCGGTTTCCGGAACCGCCCCTGCATTGGTTCTGAATACCAGCCCGTACCCTTCTGCTTCATGATCCTTACACGTGTTCTCTAAAAGAGCCGACAGTCTTTTTGACTCCTCCTGGGATAATTTTTTAGAAACGCCAAGACAGGTATTCTCTGTCGAAAGGAAACAGTAATGTCCATGCACTACAAGCTTGGTGCTTACGACCGGATCTTTGGTTTTTACCGCATCTTTTACAACCTGCACCAGCAACTCATCCCCTTCACAGAGCGCTTCTTTTTGGGATAATTTTCTGGTATACACCGGGTTTTTCACATCATTCAGCGGAAGATAACATTTCTGTCCATCCGCAATGCGCACAAAAGCGGCATGAATATTGGGCACAATCTTCTCTACATATCCTACATAAATATGATCCAGCAGAGTATTTTCTTCCGGTTCAAAAACCTGAAGTTCCTGCAGCTTCCGGTTCTCATCCAAAACCAGATAAGCAAGATACTCTGTCTGATGATGTTCCAGTTTTGTGACAACGATCCGATTCATTTAAACAATTTCCTCTCCCATGCCGGAAAGCCCAACCAGCTGCCCCTGTTCATCCCTCGCATAAACTTCGAGCCGGTGGATCTGGATTGCGGATTCGCAGTATTCCAGTCCGCAAAGCTGATAAACCGATGAAAGTACCAGTTCCGGTTTGATATTATCCACACTGCCCGTAGAAACCTGCAGGAAAAATGCCGGGCGTCCCTGCTCCTCTTCAACGGAAAACGCGTATACCAATGGTTTTAGGTCCACTTCCCGTTCACTTTTTTTCGTCTTTTTGATAATGGTAAACTGTGGGCTGTTCAAAAACCGTTCTTTGACGATTCTTTTCCATTCTTCCGTTGAAAACGGACTTTCGTACCCTTCTTTATAGCTCAGCCGGTAATCCGCTGCTGCCACAATTGACATCGCGGTTTTCGCTTTATCCGGCAGTTTTACATAGGAAGTAACCTCCACACCATCTACCATGGTTTCATTCAGTGCAGCGACTGCCTCCTTAGATGTCATGGATTCATTGACTTCAATATCAAAATATTCGCCATCGCTTGTGATTCCGACTCCAAGCGGCGCCGCAAAGGACATAATCTGATGCGGAGAATATCCTTCCGAATAACGGATATCAATCTTTGCACGCCGGACCGCTTTCTGAAAATAGCGCATCATATCCAGGTGTCCGATGAATTTCATGACACCCCATTTTCGAAATTTAATTCTGATTTTCAAAGCAGACACCTCCTCCAAATTGTCTTGCACCACATCCGGAGCAGCGCATCCGGCAGTTTGGCGTCACCGTCTCACTGAGCGCGGTTTTCCATTCACGCAGCATAAATGCCTTTGTCACACCGACATCAATAAAATCCCACGGAAAAATTTCATCGTCGCTTCGTGCTCTCTTGGTATAAAAATCAATATCAATGCCACATGCAGCAAATGCCTCCAGCCACAGATCATAGTGAAAGAATTCCGACCACGCATCGAAAAATTCGCCGTGTTCATACACATAAAGAATAGCTTTTGAAATCTTACGGTCTCCGCGCGCAAGGATTCCTTCCAATACCGTCACATCGGCTTCATGCCAGTTGTAACGGATACTCTTGTGGTTTAACTGTTCCTTTACATGATCATTGACAATCTTTGCACGCGCCAGATAATCTGATGGGTCTAACATGGTAGCCCACTGGAACGGGGTAAAAGGTTTCGGTACAAAAAAGGAAGTACTGATCGTAATCTGGCATTTTCCGTTTCTCTGTTCCTTTGGCACGGTGTCATAATACAAAGCGGCAATCTCGTTTGCCAGTTCCGGGATCGCCCTCATATCTTCTTCTGTTTCCGTTGGAAGTCCAAGCATAAAATAAAGCTTGACCTTATTCCAGCCGCCGACAAACGCATCATGGGAACCGGTCAGAATATTGTCAACCGTCAGGCCTTTATTGATGACATTTCGCAGTCTCTGGGAACCTGCCTCCGGGGCAAATGTCAGACTGCTTTTTTTGATGTCCTGCACTTTCTGCATAATATCAAGGGAAAAGGCATCAATACGAAGGGATGGCAGGGAAATATTGACATGTTTTTTGTCACACTCCTCAATCAGGAAATTGATCAGTTCCTCCAGGTCGGAATAATCCGATGAACTGAGAGAACTTAAGGAAATCTCTTCATAGCCGGTCGATGCAAGCATGGTTTGTGCAAGTTCTTTCAGTCGTTTTACGCCCTTTTCCCGGTTTGGCCGGTAAATCATGCCGGCCTGACAGAAACGGCATCCGCGGATACAGCCCCTCTGTATTTCAAGCACCACGCGATCCTGTGTTGCTTTGATAAATGGAACCACCGGTTTTTCCGGATAAACCGAGCCGGTCAGATCCATATCCACCTGCTTTTTGATGGTTGCCGGAATATCATCATAAACAGGAGTAAATGCCGCTATCGTGCCATCTTTTTTGTAACGGACTTCATACAGCGACGGGACATAAATGCCCTCTATTTTTGCCGCCTCATGCAGAAATGCCTTTCTTGAATACTGTCCGGATGCCCGCATCGACTTATAGAGATTTAAAAATGTATCATACTGTGTCTCCCCTTCTCCAATATAAAAACAATCAAAAAAGTCTGCAATCGGTTCCGGATTATAAGAACATGGTCCTCCACCTAAAATAATCGGGTCTTCGTCCCCACGGTCAGCCGAAAGAAGCGGAATCTGTGCCAGATCCAGAATCTGTAAAATATTGGTGTAGCACATCTCATACTGCAGAGTCAGACCGACAAAATCAAAGTTTTTGATCGGTTCCTGGGACTCAAGTCCGAACAGCGGAATATTCTGCTCCTTCATAATTTTATGCAGATCCGGCCATGGAGAATACACACGTTCACACCAGGTGTCCTCTCTGCGGTTAAACATGTCGTATAGGATCTGAATTCCAAGATGTGACATACCAATTTCGTATACATCAGGAAAACACATCGCAAAACGAATCTGCGATGTGTCATCTTTTACTACAGAATTCAGCTCATTACCGATATAGCGTGCAGGTTTTTCAATCTGCATCAGAATCTCGTCACTTAAAGCTAGTTTTCTCATAGATACCTCTTAACATTTATTTTTTATCGCTGGGCAAGTTCATTGGCAATCTCTTCCCAGGTAATGCCTTTTTCCACCATAAGCACCATACAGTGATACAGAAAATCGGAAATCTCGTATTTGATGTTTTCCGGTTCCGGATTTTTCGCTGCAATTACAATTTCCGTACACTCTTCCCCAAGTTTCTGCAAAATCTTATCGGTTCCTTTCCCAAACAGATAATTGGTATAGGAACCATCCTGCGGATGTGCTTTACGTTCCTTGATAATATCATACACGCTCTCAAGTACCTTCAGCGGATTTTTCTCAACATACTCTTTTTGTACGATGCTATTGAAAAAACAGGTACGGTTTCCGGTGTGACAGGCAGCCCCTACCTGCGAGACTTTTGCCAGAATCGTATCAAAGTCGCAGTCAGCCGTCAGGGATTTCACATACTGGAAATGCCCGGAAGTCAGGCCTTTGGTCCAGAGTTCATCACGGCTTCTGCTCCAGTAAGTCATTTTCCCGAGATTAATTGTCGTATCAAACGCCTCTTTGTTCATGTATGCAAGCATCAGCACTTCATCTGTACGGTAATCCTGCACAATGACCGGAACCATTCCGTCCGAATTCAGTTTCAGATCCTCCCAGGACAGATCCGGTGCAAAATTATACATATTGATGCCTTCCTGAAGCAGAGAAGACTTTAACTTCATAATATCCGTTGAAGTATCATTGATGAACGGACCCGCAATTCCTCGGATTTTTTCCCGCTTCAGCAGCCTTACGATCTCGTCAAAATTATAATCCGGAAGTTCCACCACATACGGAATGTTGGTCAGATTTTCCAGTGCATCCAGAATTTCCGGATTTAACACCAGTGCTTCATGGAATGTATTTTCAATCGAATCCTGATTCTTAAAAATAAAATCCACATTGTTGATAGAGAGCAGAATCCGGTCTTTGCCAAAACGTGCACTGGCTTCCTCCGCCAGTCCGATGCTCGAAGGCTTAGAAGCATTTAAAATCACCTGAAGGCATCCCGCAAACAAAAGTTTTTTGATGTCTTCCAGACGGTTAATGTTTCCTCCTGCGCATACTTTAATATCAATGTTGCGATTGATGTTTCGAATCGTATTGACATTCTTTTCATGCTCATCATCGCTGGTAGACAGGTCAAAAATAATGATCTTGTCAACTCCACTGTCGTTGTATAACTGGCACAGTCGATAAACATTCGCATCTACCGGCGTAAAATCGGTCATGGATCTTACTGCATGACCATCTTTTAAATAAAGCGTCGCGACAATGTTTTTTTGTTTCATGTATTACAAACTTCCTTTCGTTGACAGAATTCCTTTTACTCTCGGATCATGGGAAACCGCTTCATCCAAAGCTCTGGCAAATGCCTTAAACATCGCTTCTGCCATATGATGATTATTTCCGGGGCTTAACACCTTGATGTGCAGATTCATGCCCGCACTGTAGGAGACCGCATAGAAAAATTCACGGATCATTTCGGTATCAAGTGTTCCCAGACGCTCCGTAGTAAATTCGCCGTCAAATACAAGATATGGACGTCCGGAAAGATCTACCGCACACAAAACAAGTGTCTCATCCATCGGAAGGATACAGCTTCCAAATCGTTTAATTCCGCTTTTGTCCCCCAATGCCTTTTTGATCGCATCTCCAAGTACGATTCCGCAGTCTTCGATCGTATGATGGCTGTCGACCTGAAGATCTCCATCACATTCCATATGCAGATCGAAGAAACCGTGCTTGGAAAATCCCTCCAGCATATGATCAAAAAATCCAATGCCTGTCTCAATATGGGAAATACCGCTACCATCCAGATTTAAAGTCACCTGAATGTCCGTCTCTTTTGTTTTGCGTGTTGTGCTGATCTGTCTTTTTTCCATAATCTGCTCCTTTTAGACCTTCTTTCCCATATACTACTCAAACCGAACGCGGATGGAGTTTGCATGTGCGGTCAGTTTCTCACATTCTGCAAACTGCTCAATATCTTTATGTACTTTTTCAAGCGCTTCCCGTGAGTAAGAAATAATGCTGGACTTTTTAATAAAATCATCCACGGAAAGTGCGGAAAAGAACTTGGCCGTTCCGTTTGTCGGAAGAACATGGTTTGGTCCGGCAAAGTAATCGCCAAGCGGCTCGGATGAATACTCTCCGATAAAGATAGCACCGGCATTGCGGATCTTTGTCATTACGTGGAACGGATCTGCTGTGACGATTTCCATATGTTCGGATGCAATCGCATTTACGGTATCAATTGCTTCTTCCATATTATCTGCCACAAGAATATATCCGTAATTGTCCAGGGACTTCTGGATGATCTCTTTTCTGGAAAGTTCTGCGACAAACTGATCAATCTCTGCAGATACTTCTTCTGCAAGTTTCTGGCTTGTGGTGATCAGAATTGCAGATGCCATCTCATCATGTTCTGCCTGGGATAACAGATCCGCTGCAACATAGCGTGGATTTGCAGTCTCATCCGCAAGCACTAAAATCTCACTCGGTCCTGCAATGGAATCAATGCTGACATAACCAAACACTGCTTTTTTGGCAAGTGCGACATAAATATTTCCCGGCCCGACAATCTTGTCAACCTTTGGCACACTTTCGGTTCCAAATGCCATGGCAGCAATTGCCTGTGCTCCACCGACTTTATAGATCTCATCCACTCCGGCTTCTTTGGCTGCAACCAGAGTGGAAGGATATACTTTTCCATCTTTGCCTGGTGGCGTACACATTACAATACGGTCTACTCCCGCAACTTTTGCCGGAAGAACATTCATCAGTACGGAAGAAGGATACACGGCCTTTCCGCCCGGAACATAGACACCAACCGTCGCAAGTGCGGTAACTTTCTGTCCAAGAATGATACCGTCCTCTGTCGTAAACCAGGAATTCTGTACCTGTTTTTCATGATATTTTTTGATATTTACAAGAGACTTGCGGATCACTGCAAGCAATGTCGTGTCAACCTGCTCATAGGCCTCGGCAATCTCTTCTTCTGTTACAAGAATATTGCCGGCATTGATGTCCGCGCCGTCAAACTGCTTGGTATAATTAAAAACTGCCTGATCGCGGTTATTTCGCACTTCTTCAATAATGGCGTTTACACGGCCTTCAAACTCACCGTAATTATTCGGGCTTCTTTTTAAGAGATTCTGCAGAATATCTTTTCTGGTATCCTCTGTAAGTTTTAAAATTCTCATGATGTCCCTCCTAAATGACTTTTTTCAAATCGCGGATCAGTTTTGTGATTCGTTCATTTTCCATTTTCATACTTACCTGGTTTACGACCACGCGTGCAGAAAGCGGACAAACTTCCTCTAACACCGTCAGCCCGTTTTCACGCAGGGTCGTACCTGTCTCTACTATATCACAGATTACCTCTGATAGTCCAACGATCGGTGCAAGTTCGATGGAACCATTCAGCTTGATAATCTCAACCGTCTGATGTTTTTTGTTATAAAAATAATCTTTGGCAATCCGCGGATACTTGGTTGCCACACGGATCTGTTCATGATGCTGCAAAAGTTCCGCAGCACTTTCCGGTCCACAGATGCACATTTTGCATTTTCCGAATCCAAGATCCAGCACTTCATAAATATTTCTCGACTCTTCTAAAATCGTGTCTTTTCCGACAATTCCAATATCGGCTGCACCATACTCTACATATGTAGGCACATCCGGTCCCTTGGCAAGGAAAAACCGAAGTCCAAGTTCCTCATTGACAAAGATCAGTTTACGGGTATCCGGATCACGGATCTCATCACAGGTGATTCCTATTTTTTCAAACAGTTCGAGTGTCTTTTTTGCCAGACGTCCCTTTCCCAGTGCAAACGTCAGATATCTCTTTTCTTCCATGATCTCCTCCTATGCTTCCTCTATAAATTCTACTTTTGAAACGTGATCCTTCATGGCATAGCTCAGATAATCATCTTTGCTCCGGCCTTCCTGCATCTGGATCAGAGAAACCGAAATTCCCTGAGCGCGAAGTTCTTTCGCTTTTTCTACTGCTTCCGCAATCTTATTTTCCGCGTAAACGATCATCTGATTTTTCTCCTCGGACGGAAGTGTGATCTTTTGTCTGGAAAGAGCGGAAAGAAGCTGGTCCACAACAATGGCAAAACCAATGGCCGGTGCTTTTCTTCCGAAATATGTAAGCAGCCTGTCATAGCGTCCTCCCTTTACCACAGGTTCTCCTGTTCCAAACGTATATCCTGCAAAAATAATACCGGTATAATAATGGTAATTGCTGATGATTCCGAGTTCAAACGAAACGTATTTTTCAATTCCGTATATCCGCAGAAACGATCCGAGTTTTTCCAGATCAGTAATTGCGGAAAGAATGTTCGGGTAATCCGAAGCAAGAGACTTTGCCTCAGCAAGTTCTTCTACCTGTGTCTCAAAACTTCCGAGAAGGGAAAACAGTTTCTTTAACGTGTCATTTAAATGCATTCCCTCTACCATTTCTTCCACACCGAAATAATTTTTATTGGCAAGCAGTTCTCTTAATTCCTGCTGCTGTTCCTCATCAAGTCCTGCCGCCTCTGCCAGCCCGCGGAAAAACTGTGCATGTCCCACCGAGATCTGAAATTCTTTCAGTCCGCTCGAAAGAAGGGACTCCACTACCATGGCAAGTATTTCTGCGTCAGCGGCAACCGTTCCGTCTCCGATCAGCTCCGCACCGCACTGTGTCGTTTCCTTTAAGCGTCCCTGATACGCGTTGGAATTGATAAACGTGTTTCCCATATAACAAAGTTTTACCGGCATATCATCCTCGGTATAGTACTTTGCAGCACTTCTTGCAATAGATGGAGTAAAATCCGGACGAAGTACCAGCGTGCTTCCGTCCTTGTCAAAAAACTTATACAGATCTTTGGATGGTGTTGTACCAATTTCTTTTCCAAAAATATTAAAAAATTCAAACGTTGGTGTCTGAATATCACGATATCCATATTGACGCAATACATCGTGTAATCTCTCCTGCAACAGTAGTTTCTGTTTGCACTCTCCGTTATAAATATCCCGGACTCCGTCCGGCGTATGTAACATCTGGTCTGTCATAATCGAACCTCTCGCTTTACTATTTTAAAGTGATACCGTGATAATTTGGTAGCACATGAAACAACGCTATTATAAGAAATATTCCAAAGATTGTCAATCCCTGTCCTCTAAATCCTTCTGGAGAACCTGAAGATAGGGAATCAGTACCCCTGATACCTTTGGCAGAAAATAGGCCGGATTCAGCTCCTCATACCGAAAGCTTTTCCGTCCACCATCCAGAGCCCGGTTCCAGAACTTCTCCAGATCGGAAAAACGCAGATAATAAAATTCCTCCCTGTGCGTAAAAGATATCAGAAGAAACGCTATTCCCTCCTGCTTTTCAAACTGCTCCATAAAAGCCACCTGATGCGGATGAACATTGGCAAGCGGAAAGGTGTCGGTGTTGCATTCTTTTGCATCGAAACACACCGGAATTCCCTGTACAGCTCCAATATAATCCACGGTACTTTTCTGTTCAAAATAGGCAAGTGTGATGTGTCTGGTTTCTTTATCAATATTAATAGGAGTAATCGGTGTCGGGATCTTCTGGATCAGCGCCAGACCGTTGTGTGCATATTTTTCGTTTGTACGGTTTAAAAGATCCTCCAGTGTTGATCCGCGCAGTCCCCTTGAATTCCAGGTCGGCATCTGCTATCCACGCTCCTTTTCCATAATTTCTTTAAATATTTCGGGCATCGGAGCAGTAAAAACTCTTCCGTCCGGAAATTCCAGACGATACGCATGAAGCAGCTGATGATCCACATGAAAGGTACCATAAAATTTGTGATTCACTGACGGGTCCCCATACTTGCGATCTCCGATAACCGGATGACCGACAGATGCCAGATGTGCACGAATCTGATGTGTTTTTCCGGTAATCAGGCAGATTTCCAACAGACTGTATGTTCCTTTCGCCTGTACGGACGTATAAGAAGTCTCAATCCGTACAGCATCTTTTTGTTCCTGTGTCAGAATCTTTACCTGATTGGTATGTTCGTCTTTGATAAGCCATCCGGACAGATGTACCGGTTTTGTAACGTTCCCGGATACAATGGCACGGTAAAATTTATGAATGGTACGTTCCCGCAGCCCCTCGGAAAGCATCTGCGCGCCGGCAAGCGTTTTGCCCATCAGAAGAAGTCCTGTCGTATTGCGGTCCAGCCGGTTGCACACTGACGGACGAAACGTGCCGAATGTCTCCAGAGAAAGTGCCCCGCTCCGGATCAGATAGCCGAGCAGATATTCATTGGCAGACAGATCCTGTTCTTTTGCTTTCTGGGAAAGCATATTGTATGGCTTATCCGCGATGAGAATATCCGTATCTTCATAAATGATGGAAAGCCCCTTCATTGGCAGACGCTGCAGCATGTGAAACTCTTCCTGCAGTTTTTTTGTATCCTGCATAAATTTATGCAGTGTTTCATCACTGAAAAACACCGCTACCTGCGCGCCTTTTTGCAGCGTCTCCTTCCCGGTCGCTTTTTTTCCGTCCAAAGTAATATTCTTTTTTCGAAGCATCTTATATAAAAAACTGACCGATGCATTGGGCAGCAGTTTTTTTAAATATTTATCAAACCGCTGGTTGGCATCATTCGTGCCGATGGTAAATGTTTTCATAACGTTTCCTACTTCTTTTTATGGATGTTGCGGATGGTTTTCTTTTTGTGTTTTGCGGTCACCATCTTTCCGGCAGCAGCCTTGCCTGCCGGTGCCTTCTTTCCCTGTCTGGATGACCGGTAGGAAGTACCCGCGTCTTTTTTCGGCCGGCGCGGACTGATCAGACATTTGGAATCAAATCCGATCAGATCCTGACGTCCTGCTTTGATTAATGCTTCATGTACCAGATCGTAATTTTTCGGGTTGCGATACTGGATCAGTGCACGCTGCATGGCTTTTTCATGCGGATTGGTTGCCACATATACAGGTTCCATTGTCCGCGGGTCCAGTCCTGTATAATACATGCAGGTAGAAATCGTTGACGGTGTCGGATAAAAATCCTGTACCTGTTCCGGCATGTAACCTAAATCCCGCAGATACTCTGCCAGTTCAACCGCTTCTTTCAGCGTCGATCCCGGATGGGAAGACATCAGATACGGCACAAGATACTGCTCTTTTCCGATTTTTTTATTCATATCTTTATACGCTTTTACAAAACTGTTATACACTTCCACACTTGGCTTTCCCAGTTTCTGTAAAACGGTATTGCTGATATGTTCCGGTGCCACCTTCAACTGCCCGCTCACATGATGCTCGCACAGTTCCCGCAAAAATGTACGATCCTTATCATACATCAGATAATCAAACCGGATACCCGAACGGATAAATACTTTTTTCACACCCGGAAGCACCCGCAGCTTTTTCAAAAGGGCAATGTAATCCTTATGATCTACTTCCAGATTCTTACATGGTTTTGGGAACAGGCACTGTTTCGTCGGACAGACCCCCTTCGTCATCTGCTTTTTGCATGCCGGTGCACGGAAATTCGCCGTAGGTCCTCCGACATCATGAATATACCCTTTGAAGTCCGGTTCCTGAATGATCTGTTTTGCCTCATCAATGATCGACTCGTGGCTTCTCGTCTGAATAATTCTGCCCTGATGAAACGTCAGCGCACAGAAACTGCATCCACCAAAACATCCGCGGTTGCTGATCAGGGAAAACTTAATCTCCCGGATCGCAGGAACCCCTCCGTCTTTTTCATATGACGGATGATAATTCCGCATATACGGAAGTGCATAGACTTCATCCATTTCCGTCTGTGTCAATGGCTTTGCCGGTGGATTCTGCACAACAAATGTGGTTCCACCGTAAGGCTCAAACAGGCGCTTTCCGGAAAATGGATCTGTATTACAGTACTGCTTATAAAAACTCTGCGCAAACGAACGCTTATTTTCTTTGATCTCATCATAATCCGGTAACTCGATGGCATCATAGATCAGATCACGGTTTTTTGTTTTAAATACGGTTCCGTCAATAAAGGTAATATCATGCACATCGATTCCGGCATTCAATGCATCTGCGATTTCAATGATACTGTGTTCTCCCATTCCATAAGAAATCAGATCTGCACCGGAATCAAGCAGGATCGAACGTTTCACCTTGTTGGACCAGTAATCATAATGTGCCAGACGGCGCAGACTGGCTTCAATTCCACCGATAATGATCGGGGTCTTCTTGTATGTATGCCGGATCAGATTACAGTACACCACGGTAGCATAATCCGGTCGCTTTCCCATTACGCCTCCCGGGGTATAGGAATCGGTTGCACGGCGTTTTTTGGATACCGAATAATGATTCACCATAGAATCCATATTTCCGGCAGAAACCAAAAAGCCAAGTCTTGGAACGCCAAGCACGGAAATAGAAGCATCATCCTTCCAGTCCGGCTGCGCAATGATTCCCACCGTATAGCCATGTGCCTCCAGCAGTCTGGCAATGATTGCATGACCAAAAGACGGATGATCTACATATGCGTCTCCGCACACATATACAAAATCCAGCTGTTTAATCCCGCGTTCCTGCATATCCTGTTTTGAAATCGGCAGATACCCTTCGTACATAATTTTATACTCCCTGTCTCTTATACACATCTGACGCTGCCGACGAACTCTAGGG
>ENA-OYYK01001326-OYYK01001326.1-human-gut-metagenome-genome-assembly--contig:-NODE-1326-length-12688-cov-8.710758_pt1 | contig 12688 bp, 12 predicted proteins | sample MGYA00243247_ERZ653443 | MGnify/ENA primary metagenome ERZ653443 (study PRJEB26926, sample SAMN06165010) | human gut metagenome | biome: ENVO:00009003; feature: ENVO:2100002; material: ENVO:00002003... | reverse complement strand
CCCTAGAGTTCGTCGGCAGCGTCAGATGTGTATAAGAGACAGGAATTAAACTCATGCTTGCAACAGCAATGAAAAACATATAAAACAAAAAGGTGTAAAAGTTATGAACTTTTACACCTTTTAATATTATATTATTAGTTACTCCGGTATTACAAGTCCGCCGCTGACAAGCTCTCCGGTATATATCGAGTATGCCCCGCTCACTTCATTATTTTCGGAAATATCGCCATCGTACTTTGCGGACACTATATCTCCGGTTTGGATATTTCCGAGTTCAATACATCTTCTCATCCTTATGTCATCAGTGTAAACCTTGTACACTCTGCCTTTTCCGGCATCTTCGCAAAGAATGCTGTCATCTATAAGAACATATCTGTCGCCTATTTCAGTCAGCGTACCATCTATTGATGCCTCGTATACGACTTTTTCTGCTTTTCTGCCGTTCTTTCTGGCATAATCAATAATTTCACGCGCTGTTTTTTCCCCGATATAATATGTGTAACCGTAATCCAGAATATTGGTTTCAAGATACCCGCTTTCAGATATATAAATCACTTTCTTATACACGCCAAGTGCGTCTGAACTCACGCAGAATGTCAGATACTCAATGCCATCCCTGTTAAATGCATCATCTGAACACAGTTTTGCGTCCGAATTTCCCGTTAATACATCCCAAATATACGAATCATTCTCTATGCTGTAATTGCCTTTTTCATCATATCCGTAACATTCCGTAAAATTGTCCAAACGCATATTCTGTCTAAGGTTATAGTTTTCTAACAGTTCACCGACGGTAGCCGGAGCCTTGAAGTCACTTACCATATATACATAGAAATCTTTGTCATTTCCGGCTGCCACCATATATTCAGGCGCAATTCCTTTAATCTTTCGTACCTTAAATGTTGCCGTATATTTCTTACCTGTTGTATCATCCGTTCCGGACGCCACTGCATCGCCGATTGTTTCTCCCAGAAATTCATCACCGATTATGCGACAATTTCTTATACTATATGTCGTGTTGTCCAGACTTATGGTACGATATTTTTCACCATCGGTAAGGTATTTCCACGGCCACACAATATTGCTCTCAGCTCCGTTGACATGGTATTTGTATACGCGTTCGCCACCGCTTTTATTATTATGTGTCAGATGCGGCGCTATCAGAATACCGGCAAGCACCAACACAACTGCCGCAGCAGCCGCACTGCACCACTTTACCCACAAACGCCGCGGTTTCCGGCTGCTTTTTTCCGCTGATTCAATCAGCTTATCATCAATATTTCCTATTGCGTTTACTATTTTCATATCCAGATATCCTCCTTTACCAGATAATCTCTTAACTTCTTACGGGTATGCAACAACATATTTTTCACTTTGCTTTCAGTAAATGAGTATCTTGCCGCAATTTCCTTAACGGAGTCAAAAAAATAGTATTTCCGGATAAAAACATTTCTGGCTTCCGCCTTCTGTCCGCGTAAAAATCTGCTTATGGCGCTTCCAAGCTCTTCCCCGGTAATATCTTTCACACATCTTTCATCCGGAAGGACCGCTTCAAGCTCTTCGAGCGAGACCGACATATCTCTTGAACGCTTATCGCGGGTGATAAATTCCAGTTTTTTTAACGATAAATTTCTGGTTATCCTGCTTATAAAAGCCATAAAATTGTCCGGTCTCGCCGGTGGTATTGCATTCCATACACCGACATAAGCATCACTGACACATTCCTCCGCATCTTCTTTGTTGTTTAAAATATTATATGCAATATGGTGACAAAGTCCTCCGTATCTTGAATCCGTTTCCTTAATAGCCTGCTCATCTCTCTGAAAATAAAGCTCTATAATCTCTGAATCATTCACGCTGTTCACCTCCCTTGCCTGATTCAAAAGCGCTTTCACCTATTATGTACGCATTTACACCCCTTTGGTCTCAAAAAAGCAGGATGAATTTTCACCCTGCTTCCAAAAAACATATTCTGTTAAATATTCGGTATCTGCCAGTCAATCGGTTCAACCCCATTGGCCTTAAGAAATTCGTTGCATTTACTGAAATGCCTGCATCCAAAGAAGCCTCTGTACGCCGAAAGCGGGCTCGGGTGCGGTGCCTTGAGCACAAGGTGCTTCGGATTCGTGAGCATAGCCGCCTTCTTACCTGCCGGCGCCCCCCACAACAGATACACAATCGGTCTGTCCTGCGCGTTGACCGCCTGAATGACCGCGTCAGTGAACTGTTCCCAGCCTCTGCCCTGATGTGAATTGGCCTGATGTGCTCTTACGGTAAGCACGGTATTGAGCAACAATACACCCTGATCCGCCCAATGTTTGAGGTATCCGTTATTCGGTATATAGCATCCCAGATCATCATGCAGTTCTTTATAGATATTCTGCAATGATGGCGGTATCTCTTTCTGATCCGGCGGAACCGAAAAACTGAGTCCGTGCGCCTGATTAACATTATGATAGGGATCCTGTCCAAGCAACAGAACCTTTACCTTGTTAAGCGGTGTAAAATGGAATGCATTAAAAATATCATCTGCCGGTGGGTATATAACCTCCTTGGAATATTCATCTTTAACAAAATAAAATAAATCTCTGTAATACGGCTTATGAAATTCTTCCGACATTGCTTTAAGCCAATCGTTATCTATCGCTGCCATTATCAAATCCTCACTGAAATACCTTTATCTTTAAGATATTTCTTTAAATCCGTTATTTCTAATTCCTTATAGTGAAAAAGTGATGCCGCAAGTGCTGCTTCTGCATGTCCTTTAGCAAAGGCATCATAGAAATGCTCCATCGTTCCTGCTCCGCCGGATGCAATTACCGGAATTCCCACACTGTCCGCAATTGTCCTCGTAAGCTCTATATCATATCCTGCCTTTGTTCCGTCTCCATCCATACTTGTAAGAAGTATTTCTCCGGCGCCAAGCTCATATGCTTTCTTCGCCCACTCCACAGCATCAAGTCCTGTATTGATCCGGCCTCCGGCCTTATACACTTCCCAGCCATCGCCGTCTGTTCTGTGTTTCGCATCTATCGCAACCACAACACACTGGCTTCCAAACTTTAATGCTGCCTCACTTATCAGCTCCGGTCTGTCTATTGCCGCCGAATTTATCGATATTTTATCCGCGCCTTCCCTTAGGAGTACTTTAAAATCTTCAATGCTCCTGATTCCGCCTCCTACCGTAAAAGGTATAAAAACCTTGGCTGCAACTCTCCTTACAAGGTCAACTGTCGTATTTCTTCCGTCGGACGTTGCCGTTATATCAAGAAATACAAGTTCATCCGCACCGGCTTTATCATATGCCGCCGCCACTTCAACCGGATCTCCGGCATCTCTAAGATTAACAAAATTAGTTCCTTTAACTACCCTTCCGTTATTACAGTCCAGGCATGGTATTATTCTTTTGGTATACATATGACAACTCCTACAGATTCGCAAAATTCTCAAGTATCTTTAATCCAATCTCACCGCTTTTTTCCGGATGAAACTGACATGCAAAAATATTATCTTTCTCAATCGATGCGTGCACATGTGCCGCATACTCGCTTGTCGCAGCCACAATATTCTCATCATCCGCCTTCAGGTAATACGAATGTACAAAATACACATATGACTGATCCGGCACGCCCTTAAACAGCCTTGCACCCGGCTTAATATCCAGTGAATTCCATCCTATCTGCGGTATCTTGAAGCCTTTGTCTTCCGGGAACCTGATTATCTTTCCCGGCAATATCCCAAGACCTTCGACTCCCGGTGATTCCTCGCTGCTGTCAAATAACAGCTGCAATCCCAGGCATATTCCCAGAAAAGGCTTTCCCATATCAGCAACCTCGCGTATCGTATCTGTCAAGCCATACTTATTCAGTCTCTCCATAGCATCACCAAACGATCCGACACCCGGAAGCACGACTTTATCTGCGCTCTTAATCAGCTTGCTGTCATTCGTGACAACCGTCTCCTGTCCAAGATACTCAAGCGCTTTCTCAACGCTCTTTATATTTCCGGCATCATAGTCTATAATTGCTATCATTCTGTCTATTCCTTTCAAACCAAGCAATACTCTAACATCTGTGTACTACATTGGATTGTAGCACATTCCAAACTCATTGTCTATTTTTTAAATCTGTTTTCCACTCTGAAATGAATGACAAAATTGCAGCAATCGTTTATAATAAGCATTGATATTTATGATCTAAGAACACTTCAGCCATATCAGCTGCTACATCTCCATCTAAATCAACACTGTTTACAGTGAACCCATACCCCGATGCCGCTGCTTTATCTTTTAAGTTGTTTATAACATCGTCAGCATAATTACTGCTCTCAATGATTTGCGCAGCCTCGGCGACATATTCTTCAGCATTCTTTGAGATATCGCCGCTGTTGTAATACTTATTCCTCCGAATATTAAAATAAATAAAAACAACATGCCTATAAATGCATTAAATATCTGTTCCATTTTTTTCACCTTGTCGCTTGAAAACGGCAGGGCGCCGCTTTTTATGGCACTATGTTGTGCTTTAAGCCGCATGAGGGATTGTTAGGGGCTTCTCTTTGTTTTCATAATTACCTCGCTGTATTTGGTATCTGTTGATATCAGTGTATCAGCTGCCGGAGCAAAAGTGAAAAGGCATAAGTGTGAAATACACAGTATACATGGAATCCGGCAAAAAATTTTGGGGTTATGACCGAGAAATTGCTTATTTCCCCAAAACAGTCGCCAAGGAAATAAATACGGCACAGCGGTTTTTATGCCCTCTGTGCCGTATTTGCGATGTTTCCATGATGGTTCGTTAATTGTTACTTATCTCTGATTATTTGACGGAATGCCTTTTCCTATTATCAAATACCGTTACACCTGTCAGAACACCGCCGCTTACAAACAGCAGTGCGATCCACAGCATGAGGTTGCTTATATCGCCGGTCTGAGGAGACTTCGGCAGCTTAGCCGTTACGGTGTCGGCTTTGGTGATTTCCTTGGTGCCGTCTTTATCACTGTAATACTTTCCACAGCCGCTGCAGTACCAATACTCGATGTTGCCCTCGGCATCCTCGGTCGCCGCTTTGGCGAGGATATGCTTTAAGTCGGTGTGGTTCTTCGGGTCAGGCTCTCCGTAGGCTTTACCGCAGACTTCGCATACCGCTTTTTCGGTGCAGGTGGCTGTGCCGCCGGTATGACCGTTGTTGACCGTTACGGTCATCTCGGTGGTGTTGCCCGCCCTGTCGGTGACAACGGTTTTCTGCCCGCCGTCTGCCGGAGCAAGGGTAAAGCTGCCGTTTTCGTCAAGCGTGACCTCCGTGCCGTTTACGGTGATGGTGTTCACATACTTTTCGTCAACGGTGACCGTCTGTGCCTCGCAATAGATTTTGCCGTCCTCAATGCCGGTGATAACCGGGCTTGTGCCGTCAAGCACAATGCCGTCCGAGCAGATGTAGTCCGTATTGCCCGCCTTATCGGTCAGTCTGACATAGATAATGTATTCGTTATCGTGGTCAATGCCGAAGGGTGCGGTGTACGCTGTGAAGGTTATGCCGTCAAGCTCCGCTTTTGTCAATTCCTTATCTGACAGCAGATATTCAACCGTTACCGTTTCGCCGCTGTTGTCGGCTGCGGTGATCGTAACCGTTTGCGTATCCTTAAAGAACAGACCGAATGTGATGTTGTTGAGGAACACTTTCCAACTGTTCTCGCTGATTTTAATTTCGCCCGTGGGCTTTTCGCTGTCTTTCCACTGCGCTTTGAGCGTTATATTCTCGGCAGGCATGGTTTCGGGAATTGCCTTATCCCAGCCGATGAAGGTGTAGCCCTCTCTTTCCGGGGCTTCAGGTGCGGTAATTACCGTGCTGTAGTCCTGCGTAATCGGAGCAATCTCGCTGCCGCCGTTGGTGTCAAAGGTAATTGTGTATTGATTGATTTCCCACTGCGCGGTGACAGTCATATTTTCAGCGGGCATAGTCGTGGGAATTTCCTTATCCCAGCCGATAAAGGTATATCCTTCTCTTGTCGGGGCTTCAGGTGCGGTAATTACCGTGCCGTAGTCCTGCGTAATCGGAGCAATCTCGCTGCCGCCGGCGGTGTCGAAGGTAATCGTGTAGGTGTTCGCTGCCCATTTTGCATACAATGTTATGTTATCGGTGACTTTATCGCTTGCATAATCCCACGCCGTGCCGTCGGCCTTGTTCCAGCCACCGAAGGTATAGCCCGGTGTGGCGGCGGGAGCATCGGGACGCGTCGCGAGAGTGCCGGAGGGAAGAACCTGCTTTGCGTATTCACTGTCGCCGTCCTTGTAGGTCACGATGACGCCGGTCGTATTGCCGTAAATATACAGACCGCCGTAGAAGAGACCCCAGTCAACATGGTTTGCATTTACACCGGAAGCTCCGCCGATCACCGTCTTGCCTTTGAAGGCGGTAATACCGTTATCTTCTGCAAGACAGGTGATCTTACATGCCTGATTTAGGTCAACCCCACCGTATACCTCGCCGCCGTTGGCGTAAATTGTGGTCTTATACACAGCATTGATAGCGTATCTGCCGTTGTTTTTGATCAGGCCGCCGGTCAACGTGATCACGCCGGTTGTGTCTCTGTTCGCCATCGGACCAAAAGCGTATATGCCGCCGTGAAAGGCCTCTCCGGTCGTTAATCTGTCCGGTGTTGAGCAGCCGACAATGCTGCCGGCGTTCATGGTGAACGAACCGTCAGAGAGAAACAGACCACCGCCGTTATTGGCTATGCAGCCGACGATATTGCCGCCGTTCATGGTGAGTGCGCCGCTGCCGATGATCACGCCGCCGCCTTCCACCCCGTTGGAGAAGAATATCCGGCTGCCCGTGCCGCCTGTGATGATGCCACCATAGATGGTCTCTGTACCGCTGTCGTCCAGCACCCAAGGTTCTACGCCGTTAACCTTGAATTTGTGCTCCGCCGTGGGATTGCTGTCGATAAGGGTCAGGTCGCCGGTGATGCCGCTCTTATTATCGAGGATAATAACGCTGCCGCTGCCGGTCATTTTCAGAACATAGCCGTTGAGATCGAGGGTGACCTTGCGGAGGACGGTCAGGGTCGTGCCGATTGCAATGTCATTTTTCAGCGTGATGATGTCTACGCTGCTGTCCGCCAGCGCATCGACAAGCTCTTGTTCCGTTTCGACTTTCCTGTTTGTCTCACCCTCGGCAAACGCTGTGGTCGGCACAAGGCAGAACAGCATACATAGGGCGAGCAGGATACTGAGTATTCGTTTTTTCATATTCTATTACCTCCGTTTTCGTGTATATCTGCTCAGTCAAGAGCGGTGATTGTAACAGAGCCTCTGAATGAAAGCAGATAGGTTTTGTAATCACCTTGCTCCAGCGAAAATTTGAGTTCAACATCGTTTCTCGCGCCGGTAAGGTCATATATTCTGTTGAAGCAGAGAGAATTTGATCCCCTGCCGTCTTGTTCTATCAGTGTAATATATCTGCAATAGTCATCATCGTAACCGTCAGTCATCCGAACGGAATAGTTTCCGCTATTATCATTTGTCATCGCATTAACCATGCCGCTTACACACACATTGTAGGTATATCCTTTTTTCAGCCTGAGAGTTGTTTCGGTGCACGATATAAGCCCGCCGCGGTTATGCATTTCCCGATAGTACAGGGGAACTGCACCGTCTGAAAGATGGGTTGACGGTACATACCCCGTGCCGTAAAAATACCCGGAGCTTCCGCCGTTCTGACCGGGGTCGCCCTTGTCGCCTTTGTCACCCTTATCTCCCTTGTCTCCCTTTTCGCCGGGGTCACCTTTGTCGCCCTTATCACCCTTTTCGCCGTCAACACCGTCAGCACCGTCAATGCCTGCGGCTTTTACGCCGGTGTCGATTTCTCCGATCCACCAGTTGCCGTTCTCACCGATAAACGGGGTGTTGCCGTCCGCACCGTCGGCGCCGTCTTGCCCGTTTATGCCGTTTGTTCCGTCCTTGCCGTCGGCTCCGTCTTTTCCGTTTATACCATCCTTGCCGTCAAGACCTTTCAAAACCGAAAGATCGTACAGGTTCAGCCATATTTCATCGCCGGTGTAGCGCCATTGCAATGTGTTTTCGTTCACGCGGAACTCCGGCGTTTTTCCGTTTGCTCCGTCCTTACCGTTCTGTCCGGTGGGGCCTGTGATGTCGGCTATCGCCACAAGGTTCTGCCACTCATCGCCCTCGTAACGCCACTGTATGTGGGTTTCGGCTCGTTGCACCTCTATGTTTTTGGCGTTAATGCCGTCTTTTCCGTTGATACCGTCTTTGCCGTCGGCTCCGTCTTTACCGTCAACGCCGTTAATGCCGTCTTTTCCGTTTATTCCGTTCTTACCGTCGGCACCGTTCTTGCCGTCTTTACCGTCAATGCCGTTCTTTCCATTTTCTCCGGCAGCGCCCCGCAGCTCGGTAAGCGCCACCAGGTCGCGCCAATCGGTTTCGTCGCTGTATTTCCACTGGATCGCCGTGCCGTTGTTCCGCACCTCCGGCAGTGCGGTGTTGGTTTTTGCCGCCTTGCTCCATCCTATGGCAAGCACGCTGCAAAGCACCAATAGAGCGACGCAAAGCGCCAAAAGTGTACCTGTGAGTAGTTTTTTCCCTGTTTTCATCTTCTTTCCTCCGTTCGGAATTGTTATTACGGCGGAGTTTTGCACCGCTGCCCGCGCCGTAAATGAGCGGCGGCTGACCGGCTTATGCTTGGTTTGCTTTGTACTTATCCACGAACAGGGCAACCCCCTGCTTTAAGACCTCCATTTGGGATTTCAGGTAGTATTCGTCCTCGACCTTTTCCATTAGTTCACGCTTCCGCTCATTGTGTTGTTACTCTGTTGTTTTCATGTCGCTTCGCTCTTTTGCGTATACCGACCGTTCATTTATGATTATTATAGCATGGAATTGTGATAATTTCAAGAGCAGTCTGCAAAAAGCGTGATGAAAAGGGACAGTCTACATCTGTTGACTGTCCCATCCGTTATGTATTTTCTTTTGATACGGGCGAAGAGTGCCGACAAAACTTTGATGTCCTTCTGGCGTTTTGGAAGCCCCTCAGGCTCAAAGGAACTCTGGCGATCCTGAGGTACATCCACTTTGAATTCTCCATATTTACTACGAACAGTTTTAGGCTTTGTTCCATTATGATAATTAGACTCACCAGATCTTTCATAACGATCATATCCAAGGTGATTGTCCATTTCTGTTTCATGCATATCTTGAATAGTTCCAGAAAGTAGATCTTTAAGTGCTTCCTGAATAATTTCCATCATCTGCTGAGTACATATTCTGTAAAGATGGATAAGCATCGAGCATAGACTGTCTTGCTTCCTTCAAAAATGTGTGCTGTTCCAAAAGGTCTTACCCTTGGCTGGTCACTTTCTACTGTTGCCAAATAATATGTCTCCAAACGACAAAACAATCTTAATTACCACATTCATATTATCAGGTACTGTTAACCCTGATTACATTTCTAAGAATCTTATCCATTCCGGATTTTCAGTTCTTAACACTTCCGGTTTATGTTTCTTCGGGAAAGAATTTTCTCAATAAAAGGACGAAGCGATTCGCCTACATTAAATGATTTCATTTTGTATTTCTCCTATCTCAATATTTAGATATTACTTTTTTATAAAAAAAAAGAGCATTGCCATTCATTGTAATGGATGCTCTTCATAGCTATCTATGTATAGCTGTCTACCTACATTTACATTAACATATAAAAGCAATAAATGCAAGATTTTTTTTGCAATTTTCCAAGATTTTTCAATCTTAAAAGGTGCCATAGTTTCCTATAGCACCTTAGTATTACTTTTTCTTATTGTCATTAACCAACGCACCATATCCTTTAAGCTTGGCGGTATATTCCTCAAGGCTTGCCATATTATATAAGTCAAGTGCCTGCTGCTCGGTTAATCCATTCTCTTCAAGTGCTGCCGTAATCTTGGAATATAATGAATCCATCTGAGATGAGATTCCATACTCCTCTATAAGATCCTCCGACTTATTTTTACGTCCGACTGTCTTAATTAATGCATCGACCGCACTTCCCTTTTTATTCAGATCAACATAGTGCTGATATGACGTAAGTCCATGTTGTACCGAAGCTAATAATTTATTCTTGTTATATAAATCCTTAGCATCACCTTTAAGTGAAAGTCCGGATAACAATCCATTAGCCTCCTCGTAATTTCCGGCATCAAACGCATTCTCAGCATCCGCTATCGTGCTCTTCTTGTTGAAAATATTGGTTCCGACTATCAGCACTGCAGATATGACCGCAGCAATCAGGACTGCTTTGAATATTGCACCAAAATCAGGCTGGATGCGTTCGGACTTATCAACCGGCTTCTTTACTTTAGGTGCCTTAGGTTTCTTCTCCTTAGGCGGTTTCGGTTTCTTTTCTTTCTTAGGTTTCTTCGGTTTCTCTTCTTCGGCCGGTTCCTCGCTCTTCTCTTCTATATCTGCCAGGTCATCGTCACCCCCGGCATCCTGATACAGCTCGTCCATCAATTGCTTATTGATGTCTGCATCGCTCAATGCAATATCATCAGTCTGTTCCGGCTCGTCACCATTGTCGTATTCTTCAACAAAGAAAGACTTAAGTCCCTTTTTCTTTTTCTTATCTTTCTTATCTTTCTTATTCTTTTTTTTCTTCCTGGACTTCTCAGGTGCGGCGTCGTCCGGATTATTATTCTCCGCCATTGCAATTCCGGAATCCGTGATATCATTATGTATGGAATCATTATTCATCGCAGGTTCAGACGGATAATCATTCATGCTCTGCATATTAAGATTATCATCCAATACCGGTACATCATCAAGAACAGGTTCTGATGTTTCACCATCATTGTAATCAAAATCAGCCGGATCTTCAGACTCAGTTTCAGAATCGTTATCAACGTCCGGATTGTAATCCGTTTCTTCATCCGATATTGTACTCTCGTTATTCAATGCTTCTATAGCATCTGATATGGATGCATCCTGCGCTGACTGATCAACTATGTCCTTCAGGTCATTGACAAACTTCATCTGCTCATCTGTTGACTTCTCATCATTAATGTCTACCGTATCATCATTATCATCGTCTGTCTGCATACCCTTGAACATTTCATCCAATGTCGCTGCTTCTTCCTTATTATGGTCTGTGTCATCTTTAACAGCTGTATTGTTACCAAGTTCACTGTCATTTTTGATTGCACTATTTAATAGACTGTCAAGATATTCTTCTTCTTCATTTTTCTCAGCCATCATATCCTCCGACAAAATGGTTTATTTTAATAATAATTTATCTATTGCTTCTACAAGCTGTCCTATTTCAGGCTTGGACAACTGTGAATCCGCTCCGAGTGCCTCGCCCTTTCTTCTCATATCATCATTAATAAGTGATGAGAAAATAACAACGGGAATATTTTTAAGATATTGATTGGTCTTAATGAGCTTGGTCAATCTGTGTCCATCCATCATAGGCATCTCAATATCTGTTATAACACAGCTTACATGCTCCGTTACTTTATCTTTATACTGGCCGGCCAGTTTCTCAAGCTTATCCCAACATTCCTGTCCATTTGGTGAGATGTCAAGATTAGCATATCCTGCCTTCGACAATGAATCCGATATAAGCTTCATAAGAAGTGCCGAATCCTCTGCTATGAATATAGGAAGACTGTTTCTGTCACGTCCGGCATATTTCTCAACTTCAGACACTTTAAGTCCCGTTTCCGGTGCGATATCATTAACGATATGTTCAAAATCAAGTATTATTATAAGTCGTCCATCTATCTTAACAACGCCTGTGGTAATGCTGTCCTGACCTGAACTTATTGATGAATCAGGTGTAATAATCTGTGCCCATGACACCCTGTTAATTCCCAATACCTTATGTACATGAAATGCTATATCAAGCTTATTGAAGTTCGTCACAATAAGCATATCCGATGATGTATCCGGGTTCTCCTGTCCGTGTGTCGCCTTGGCAAGGTCTATAACCGTTATCATCGTATCTCTCGGCATAAAAATACCTTCGATATACGGATGTGAATTAGGTACAGGCGTAACCGGCATATATGGGAGTATCTCTCTTATCTTAGCAACATTAATGCCGTAATGGTTATCCCCTATAGTAAATTCAAGCAACTCCATCTCATTCGTTCCATTTTCCAATAATATATTTGTATCCATAAATAGCCTCCATACATTTATCCGTCTAAGTTATTATTAGCAGATTCAACTGTTTACATTGTATCACATTTTGAGGAAAAAAAAAAGAGGTAATGACACTAATCATTACCTTTCTTGTTCCTTCAAAACCACACACTAAAAACGATATTCATATCAAGATTTACTCTGTTAATAACTTTTCCTCTTCTACCTGACTTTGGTCAAGCGCTCGACCTATTAGTATCAGTCAACTCCACGTGTTACCACGCTTCCATCTCTGACCTATCTACCTCGTAGTCTTCAAGGGGTCTTACAGCTTACGCTCGGATATCTCATCTTGAGGGGGGCTTCACGCTTAGATGCCTTCAGCGTTTATCCCGTCCCGACTTGGCTACCCGGCCATGGATTTGGCAATCCAACCGGTGCACCAGAGGTCAGTCCATCCCGGTCCTCTCGTACTAAGGACAGCTCCTCTCAGATATCCTACGCCCACGCCGGATAGGGACCGAACTGTCTCACGACGTTCTGAACCC
>ENA-OYYK01001299-OYYK01001299.1-human-gut-metagenome-genome-assembly--contig:-NODE-1299-length-12916-cov-11.569318_pt1 | contig 12916 bp, 10 predicted proteins | sample MGYA00243247_ERZ653443 | MGnify/ENA primary metagenome ERZ653443 (study PRJEB26926, sample SAMN06165010) | human gut metagenome | biome: ENVO:00009003; feature: ENVO:2100002; material: ENVO:00002003... | reverse complement strand
CCTGACAAGAACCAGTTTACCGAAAAAAGAGGGCTGCTCCCGTATGTCCAAGACGCAGGAAAAACACATGAAAACCGCATATTTCCACGCTCTCGGAAATGTGCTATAATGAAAAACAAAAACCGTTGGCAAGGAGGTGCTTTGATGTACACAAAACTGTCAATCCCGGAACGGCTCAAAGACCTGCGAGTGGTGGATAAGCACCTGACGCTGGAACAGCTGGCAGAACAGACCAGTCTCTCTAAGTCGGCACTGGGGAAATATGAGAGCGATGACTACAAAGACATCAGCCCATTTGCGATTGCGACACTGGCAAAGTTTTACGGAGTGTCCACTGATTATCTGATGGGCGTGTCAGAAAATAAAAATCACCCAAACACGGAGCTTCAAGCTCTGCATCTGAGTGACGCTATGGTGGAACTTTTGAGCAGCGGAAAGATCAATAACCGCCTGCTTTGTGAACTGGCGACTCATCCAAATTTTTTGCGGCTGATGGTTGATATGGAAATCTTTATTGACCAGATCGCTGATATGCGAGTGAACCAGATGAATCTGATTCTGGAAGCTACCCGGCAGACCATTCTTAAAGAACACGCACCTGGAGAAAATGATCTGTATATGCGGACGCTGGAACTGGGTCAGGTACAGGAGAACGATTTTTACAGCCATATCCTTCATGATGATCTGGACCGCATTATCCGGGATATACGGGAAGCTCATTTGAAAGACAAGACCACAGCTGACCCACAGCCAACACTGGATGAGGTCAAAGAGAATTTTGAACAGGCTATGCAGATGGGAAACGACACAGAAGCTATGATCCATGAGTTCTGTGATAAAATGCAGATTCCTTTTGAAAAAATTTCATCCGAGGACTTTTCGGCTTTTCTGCGGATACTGAGCCTGTCCAAACTGCTTAAAAACCCAAACAATATGCGGGGCAAAGCCAAGCCACAGCCGTATTATATGCCAAAAAAGAAAAAACGCAGGTAGCAAAAAGGCCATCCACTATAAAAGTGAATGGCCTCAGTTTTTCCACCTTCTCAGACGAAAATCATCTCAGACCGAATGACTTCCTCTGCCCGGTGGCGTATGCTGTTCATGTGACCGACCCATGCAAGCTGGTCTTTTGCTTTCAATTCCTCCGTGACTCCCTCTGTTTCTTTTATCTGGGCAATGGTACAATCCAGACGGTTCTGTACCTGCTCATCCAGATCGGCAAGATATGTCCACAGCTTTCCAGACAGAAGTAATTCATTGTACCGGTCAAAACAATACTCTTGCAGATATTCCCTGTGCATCCGTCCCCATCGTCCGATGGGGCGGCTTTCCTCCGGCAGCTGTAAGGCTGGAATATAGTAGTCTCCGACCAGAACATAGTCCAGACCGTTACTGTCATCATGGATATGCTTTTTCAATTTCTCCATAGCGACCTCCTGTTTTCGTTTTATCCGAATCCAGTTGATCGTGTCCCTGTTCATCTGTTATTCAAGGCAACTGAACTCGTCACCATGAATTATGGCATATCCTTGCCGGTTTTCTGATAGTTCAAGCCATAGGAGTTGTTGTTGGAACGGGTTTCTGAGGTGTTGTAAAGGTCGATTGTCTCCTTGCCCAGCACCTCGCTGATTTCCTTGAGAGTCGATTTTTCTTTTCCGCCGAGGAAAAGTGTGCAGTCGCAGTTGCCCGTGATGGTGTCCGCCGCATCCTTGTAGATGGTCTTGAGCTGAGACTGGGACTGCAAGATGATTGACGCCGAGATTTCCCGGCTTCGGATGGTGGCGATGAGCTTATCAAACTTCGGGATTTGACCGATGTTCGCAAACTCGTCCAGCAGACAGCGCACATGAACGGGAAGCCGTCCGTTGTAAACATCATCTGCTTTGTCGCAGAGAAGGTTGAAGAGTTGGGAATACATGATTGCCACGACGAAATTGAAGGTGTCATCGGTATCGGAAATGATGACGAACAGCGCCGTCTTCCGGTCTCCGATGGTGTCCAGCTCCATCTCATCGTAGCTCATCAGTTCCCGCAGCTCTGCGATGTCGAAGGGCGCAAGCCTTGCACCGCAGGAAATCAAAATCGACTTAGCGGTCTTGCCAGCCGCCAGCTTGTATTTGCGGTATTGCTTGACAGCAAAGTGGTCAGGGTCGCGGGCTTCCAGCTCGTCGAACATGACATCCACGGGATTCTTGAAGGTCTCATCGTCTTCTCTGGCTTCCGAGGCATTGATCATCTCAAGGAGCGTAGTGAAGTTTTTCTCCTGTTCCGGTGCCTCGTACCAGATGTAACCGATGAGGGCTGTGTAGTAGAGCTTTTCCGCCTTGACCCAAAAATCTTCGCCGGACTTATCGCCATCTCCCTTGGTATTGAGAATGATGGTATTGACCAATTTGAGGATGTCCTTCTCACTGCGGATGTACGCGAATGGGTTGTAGTGCATGGATTTCCGGAAATTGATGGTGTTCAGCGACTTGATGACGTAGCCGCCCTTTTCAAGCATCTTGCCGCATTCCACCAGCACAGTTCCTTTCGGATCAGTGACCACATAAGAACTGTGCATCTGCATCAGGTTTGGCTTGACAAAAAAACGCGTCTTGCCTGAGCCGGAACCGCCGATGACAAGGATATTTTTGTTTCTGGCATATTTCGGCTGCTTGGGACGGCTGTTCATAGTCAGGAACTCCGTCTGCGTCAGAATGACGTTGTTGGAGAACTCCGGGTCCATGTACGGCTTAATGTCCTCCGGCTTGCCCCAGCGGGCAGATCCGTATTCTTCGCCCTGCCGGAACTTCTTGCGGTTCTTACCCTTGACATAGACCGCCAGCTTGAGCAACACGCCAGCCGACAGACCGATGAGCAGATCGACGGGATGAAAGCTGGGAAGCGGATTTGCAAAGGCACTGCCGAACACGGCAAAGCCGTTTGTCAGCTTGTCGATGAACTCTGTGCCGGGAGCGAGACGGAATACGGCGGCGATCTTATCCGCAAAGTAGAAGGCAAAGACATACGGAAGGTTCAGAAGAATGAGCTTCTTCACATCGGGTTTGTTCACAGCTCCACACCCCGATCCTTGGTTTTGACCTTGACCTTCTCCTTGTGCTGCGCCTTGCTCTGGGCTTTCTCCTGATCCAGCTTGTGCCGGATGGACGGCTGTTCCTTCTGCTTGACGGTTTTGGCGGAGAACTCCTTGAAGGCGGCGGTCATGACATCAACGTCCCGACCCTTGAAGAAGACAAGATAGCTGGGCGGCTCTACGGAAACGTCCTTCTTGAGTGCAAAGTCCAGACCGTATTTGCTGGCAGTCCGCTCAAAGGACTTGATGTTGCCATCCGTCACTTCGATGTTGGAGATGGCGGCGTTCTGGCTCATCAGATGCTTGATGGACTGCTTGCCGCGATAGGTTTTGGGCTGCTGCATCTGCTTCTGCGCCTTCTCAATCTCCTGAACGAACTTGTCCAGCGCCTTTTTCAGCACCTCGGCTGAGATTTTGCCGCCCTTGATCATGATTGCAACAACTTTGGTGTTGACTTCATCCTGCATTGCAGCGTTTACCTCCTTTCTTTGGAATGATTATGGGGACTGCTGTCACAGCTAAGGCGGCACAATCCGGCGATAGATGATTTTCATTTACACTGTCCTCCTTTCCGAGCATTGCTTACGATGGTATTCATTAAAGAGTGTCTTCACAAAGGCTATAATCGTAGGTCTTCGGCTTCTTTGACCCTGCCGATCTGTCCTGCCCGTAGAAATCATGATTGACGAGCGCAGAGTAGTAATTGTCTATCGTCAGAGAGGCGTTATACAGAGCGGTCAACAGGTACGCCCGGATATTACGGATGTCTGACGGGTTCTTGTTCATTGCTTCCAGAACGTACTCTATGTGGCTGCTATTCAGCTTGAGAAAGCGGGACTTAACCACTTGCTGCGGCATATCCTCGCCATTGATACGGATGGTCGGAGCGGTAGAGCAGACGGCATCCAGCATGATGTCCATGATCTCCCGGAAGCGGTCTTTATCGAACTTCGGATCCTGACAGAGAATGTCGTAATCAAGATTCTCTTTGATAATCTCTTCATACTCGCTTCGCTCATCCATCCTGTCCATCCCATCAAGATTGATGGATTGATAGTTGTTCAAGTCAGTATTTCTTTTTTGAGTAATTACTTGATCAGTATTTATTTGTGACGGCTTTTCCGATAACGGGGCATCCGATGGCGATTTCTCCGTTGACGGCTTTCCCGTCAACGGTAAGTCCGATGACGGAGAACTGAGCTGCGGAATCTCAAATACTGTGTACTCGTTGTTAGAAAAACGCCCACGGGAGTCATAGAGCTGACGGCGGACAACATACCCGCTTCGCTCAAGAGCTTTGACGGCTGCTCTCGTGGAGTCCAGTCCGTCGGCACTGAGTTTCGCCAAGCCGCGCATGGAGTAGTCCCAATCCTCCGGGAGACTCAGCATCAAAGAGAGCAACCCTTTTGCTTTTAACGGAAGAGCCTTATCACGGAGATGGACATTCGACATGACGGTGTAGTTCTTGTTTTTGTTGACGCGAAAGACACCCATATCATCGCTCCTTCTCTGAAGGCTGACGATCCCGACGGGTGGGAAGCGAGATTGGGGAGTATGGGCAGTATTCAAACACGCACGTCTGGTGCCGCCAGAAAGGGCGATGATAACGGCAAGTGCGGCACTCCGGACAAATGCCATCGCAACCGCTGTCATAGTGATCTTGGTTTGGAGCCTCCCTCATGAGAAGTCCAAACGCCTGATAGTATTTTGATGGATTCATTTTTCCCTCCATGTTCTTGAAATAGAAAAAGCCCCTGTCATGGTTCTGCTTCGAGCTTGATGCTCCATGTAGCAGTACATGACAGGGGCTTTCGTTGTATTAAGTTTATTGCTGCGTCCTCCTTTCGATAAGTGCGGTTGCAGCTCGCCGCGGTCAAACAGCTTGCGCTCTGAGTGCTTGCGAAGTTGGACAAAATCAGCGAAACACCAGTGTTTTCAAGGCTTTCTGACCTTGCTCCTATTATAACCTAATCGTCGATTCGACAAACGATGACAGCGTTGGACAAAATTTAGTCCTTCCGAGACAGGATAGGTCTTTCACCACAATAACCGCTATACAGACATAGCCAGAAGTGACCCTCATTACTGATGAGGGTCAGGGTAGAAAAAACCTCATTTGAAATGAGGATAACACGATTATGGAGGAAATCAGCCATGCCAACACTTGAATGGATTGGAAAGAGCAAGGTTATCAATCATCATCAGGAAGTTCCGTTCCGGGTGTTGGAGCGCAAGTACAGCTTTGACGAAAGCGGGCAGCATAACGAGGACAACGGCAGCGAAAACATGATCATCCGGGGCGATAATCTGGAGGCCCTGAAAGCGCTGTTGCCCCGGTATGAAGGACGGATAAAGTGTATCTACATCGACCCTCCCTACAACACAGGAAACGAGGGATGGGTCTACAACGATAATGTCAATGACCCAAAAATCAAAAAATGGCTGGGCGAGGTTGTCGGCAAAGAGGGAGAGGATTTGACCCGCCACGACAAGTGGCTGTGCATGATGTACCCGCGCTTGAAGCTGCTGCAAAAGCTGCTGGCGGACGATGGTGTTATTTTCATCAGCATTGATGATACTGAATGCTCTAATCTCATTCTAATTTGTAATGAGATTTTTGGAGCAAGCAACTTTGTTGCAAATGTTTCATGGCAGAGAACCTATTCGCCACGCAATGATTCCAAGGGAATTGTAAGCGAGGTTGAGCATCTTGTTGTGTTCAGTAAAAATCCAGGCTGGCAACCGAATAAACTCCCCCGCACAGAAGCAATGGATTCCCGCTACAAAAATCCAGACAACGATGTTGCACCGTGGAAAAGTAGTGACGCTTTTGCTCCGGGCGCAGCTACCCATCAAGGAATGGTTTATGCGATTCAGCACCCATTCACAGGAGAAATGCTTTATCCGTCAAATGGGCGGTGCTGGCGTTATCAGCAATCCTCAATGCTGGAATATATGCAAGGTTGGTGCAATTACCGCCTTGAAAACCTACATGATGAAAAAGAGCGGGCAAGAGTTTGTGGCATAGATGAATCAGCGGTAAGAAAAGATGTACTTGCTATCGTACTGGAAGAGCCGTTGGAGGTATCAGCGGCAAAAGCCCAAAAAGTATATAACCGTGGCAGATGGCCCGGTTTCTATTTCACCAAGGGCGGGTATGGCGGTATTGCGCGTAAAACGTACCTTGAAAATGTAGGCGGCAGACTTCCAACCAACCTCTGGATGTACGAAGAAACGGGGCATACCGACGAAGCAAAAAAAGAGCTTATCAGCTTGTTCGGTGGACGTTCTCCGTTTGATACGCCTAAGCCCACCCGCCTACTCGATTTTGTTTTGAAAGTAGCTGGAACGAGCGAAACCCTTATGCTTGATTCCTTCGCTGGCTCTGGGACAACCGCACATGCAGTTTTGAACGCCAACAAAGCGGACAACGGTAATCGTCACTTCATCTTAATTGAGATGATGGACTACGCCGACAGCATCACCGCCGAGCGCGTGAAACGTGTTATCAAGGGCTACGGCGAGGGCAAGAACGCCGTGGAGGGCACGGGCGGCAATTTCAGCTTCTATGACTTGGGCGAACCGCTGCTTGTGGGCGATTGCCTGAATGAAGCCGTTGCCCCGGAGAAAATCCGGGAATACATCTGGTTTATGGAGACCAAGCAGCCCTACGCCCCGCCCAGCGGTGGCAGTCCGTATTACCTCGGCAAGCACAACAGCACAGGCTATTACTTCTACTACGAGCCGCAGCGCGTTACAGTGCTGGATTATGCGTTCCTCTCCACCATTACGGAAAAAGCCGATGGAACGGTGATTTACGCCGACCGCTGCTCCATCAGCGAGGACAAGCTGGCAAAAATGGGCGTCACATTCAAAAAGATTCCGCGCGATATTAGCAGATTGTAAGGGGGTGTTCGCTATATGGAACTGAAAACATATCAGAAAAAGGTGATAGCGGACTTGACCCGCTATCTGGAACTGCTGAACGAAACAAAGAGTGACGCAGCGGCGTTTCGCCTGTTTTGGCAGGAGAAATCAGCCCCGACTTTAGGGCTATACCAAAACGTTATACCCGGTGTTCCGAACCTCTGCTTCAAGGTGCCGACGGGCGGCGGCAAGACCTTTATTGCCTGCAACGCCGTTCGCCCTATCTTTGACGCGCTCCCCGCTACCAAGACAAAGGCGGTCGTATGGCTTGTTCCGTCGGACGCGATTTTGACGCAAACGGCAAAATCACTGAAGAACCCGCAGCACCCCTACCGTCAAAAAATCGACGTGGATTTCGGCGGGCGTGTGGAGGTCTACACCAAGCAGGAGCTTTTGAACGGTCAGAACTTCAACCCCACCGCCGTAACGGAGCAGTTGTCGGTTATGGTGCTGTCCTACGATTCGTTCCGTGGGCGCGGCAAGGAGGTCTTGAAAGCCTATCAGGAGAACAGCAACCTTGCCGAGTTTGCAAAGGTGCTGGGTAAGCCCGACAGCCCCATTGAAAAAGCGGATGAAACCGCACTGTTCCAGATCATCAACCAGCTTAACCCGCTTGTCATCGTGGACGAGAGCCACCATGCCCGGTCGGAATTGAGCCTTGAAATGCTGGAAAACTTCAATCCCTGCTTTGTGCTGGATTTGACCGCCACGCCGAAAAAGGAGAGCAATATCATCTCCTATGTGGACGCGGTGCAGCTGAAAAACGAACACATGGTAAAGCTGCCCGTGATCGTCTATAACCGGGACAGCCAATCCGAGGTACTGATTGACGCGATCGACCTGCGGAACAAACTGGAAGAAATCGCAAGCGCGGAGTACGCCAAGACGGGGAAATATATCCGCCCTATCGCGCTGTTTCAGGCACAGCCGAAAGGCAAGGAGGACGCGACCACCTTTGAAAAACTGCGGGACAAACTGGTGGACGCCGGGATTCCCGCCGAGCAAATTGCCATTCGTACCGCTGATGTGAACGAACTGAAAAATGTGGAGTTGATGTCCCTAAGCTGTCCGATTCGATACATTATCACGGTCAATGCGCTGAAAGAGGGCTGGGATTGCCCCTTTGCCTATATCCTTGCGTCTCTTGCCAATAAGACAAGTCAGGTTGACGTGGAGCAGATTTTAGGACGGATTCTCCGTCTGCCCCATACGAGCCAGCACACACAGAGCGCACTCAATATGTCCTATGTGCTGACTTCTTCCAACGACTTCAACAATACTGTGGCGCATATAGTCAAGGGCTTGAACAGCGCAGGATTCAGCGATAAGGACTATCGGATCGGTGAGTCCGCAAAACCGCAGGTTCCCGAACAGCCAGCAGAACAAATCACGCTGCCTGATCAACAAGGGTGTCCTGAAATGGAACCCCCTTTGGAAACCGCCGAGGACGATTTTTCGGGGCTGGATGGGAAATCTATCGGGGCAGAGTTGGAGCGGCGCAGAGAACAGGCACAAACGCCTGAAACTGCCCCGAAAGCCGACACCATGCTGGACGCTGCCGCAGAGGTCGAAAAGGCATATACAGATGCAATTCAGCAGACCGGCAATGACCCGGTGATGGACAATCTTCCGTGGGAGGTGCGGGATAAAGTGAAATCATTTGGGGTAAACCCGCAGTTCCGGGAGGATATTGAAACGCTGCAAATCCCGCAGTTTTTCCTGAAAGTTGAGCAATCTTTGTTTACGGACGGTTCTTTTGAACTTCTGGACAAGGAAATGCTGGCAGAGGGCTTTACCCTCAAGGGCAAGGCATACGATATTGATTTTGCCGCCGCAGACGATGAAATCCGCGAAATCGACGTGCGGGAGCAGGACGGCGGTTTGCCAAAGGTGTTCAAGATGGAGAGCGCCGAACAGCGGTACTTCAAAGAGTGGTTCAACAATCTGCCGCCGGAAAGCCGGGTACGTCAATGCAAGGAAATGATGTTCAATCAGCTTAACAAGCTGAACATGGTGGACGCCGCCGAACTGAAAGCCTACATAGACCGCATTGTGAGCGATATGGATAAGGCGCAGCTTGCCGCTATGGAGAAAGCCCCGCTGGGCTATGCGGCAAAGATCCGCGCCAAAATTGAAACGCTACTGGAATCCCATTATCGAGAAAACTTTGAAAGGTGGCTGGAAACGGAGCGCATCGTCTGCAAGCCCTATTTCCGTCTGCGCCCCTCTATCCATCCTGCCACATATACCGACATATATGCCCGTTCTCTGTATGCAGCAGAGGACGGTGACATGAACAAACTGGAACAGAAGTTGATTGTAGAGTTGACCGCCCTGCCGAATGTCCGCTGGTGGCACAGAAATATTGCACGTCAAGACTTTGCAATTAACGGCTTTATCAAGCACTACCCCGATATTCTGATTATGACCCAGAGCGGCAAGCTCATCTGTGCGGAAACTAAGGGCGAACATCTGAAAAATGATGACAGCCGGGAGAAAATCGCACTCGGTCAAGCGTGGCGCACAGCAGCGGGCAAGAATTTCCGCTATTACATGGTGTTTGAGAATGAGGAAAACCTCTTGCCGGGTGCGGTGAGCATGAGCCAGTTTATCGACACGGTTAAGGCATTGTAAATCAAATAACCATATATCCGTCACTTGCAGGGGGCGATAAAATCTACCCCCGATAAGAAGCAGTGCCGATTCGGGCAGCAGGAGCAATTCTGCTGCTCGTTTTCTTTTGTGTGACCCCCTGGCTCATGCGCCGCAGGGTAGTCATAAATAACAATCAGCAAGGAGGTTAATTGTCCAATGAAAAACAGTAAGCGAGGAGGTGCGCCGCCTATGAACCACATCGGGAATATCCGTATATCTGCAAGGGAGGGCTTATATGGCAAAGAAACTTGACCCTCAAGAGATAGAGCAGTCCCGCCGAAAAAAGACTCGCGCCGATAATCGGGAGGAACGCAAGGAGCGCATACATGACGGAATCCGCAAGAATCGGGAAAGCGGCGGTGTAATTATAATACCGCCACCCCCAGCCGTACAAGCGCAAGGGCAGACTCCCCGAAAAATGCGTGTTGCAGCTTATGTCCGTGTCAGCACACAGGAAGAACAGCAAGTAGGCAGTTTTGAGATGCAAATTGTCTATTTCAAATCCAAAATTGAGAGCAATCCCGATTGGGAGTTAGTAAAAATCTATCAAGATTACGGCGTAAGCGGCACTTCCACGAACAAGCGGCAGGGATTTAAGGACATGATTGATGACGCAAAAGCAGGCAAGATTGACCTAATTTTGACAAAGGGCATAAATCGCTTTGGTAGAAATACGGTTGATATTTTGAACAATTTGCGTACTCTGAACGCCTTGACTCCACCTGTCCCGGTGCGATTTGAAAGCGAAGGGCTGTCCTCTATCGGGGATGGCAGCAACAATCTACTGATAGCGGTCTTGTCAGCACTTGCAGAATTGGAATCACAGCAAAAGAGCGAAGCCATCAAAAACGGTATTCGCTGGCGCATGGCAGAGGGTATCTACCAATTCTCGGTGATAAACACGCTTGGCTACTATTGGGACCACTTCGGACGATTGCTGATCGAGCCAACAGAAGCAAAGATTGTTGAGTACATCTACGAAAGCTGTTTGGAAGGTGCAACCCCCGCAGAAATTGCCGCCGCGCTGACCGAGCAAGGCATCAAATCGCCTAAAGGGAAAGATTTTTGGCGGGCTGCTACTATTCGCGGTATTCTCCGGAACGAGAAATATTGCGGGGACGCACTCATGCAGAAAACTTGTACGATTGATTTTCGGGAGCATAAGTCAGTGAAAAACACTATGCTCAACAAGTATTTCAAAGAGGAACACCACACAGCAATCATAAAAAAATCCGATTGGCAGAAGGTGCAACAGATTTTAGATGAAAAGCCACTACCCGGCAAATCGGCAAGGCTACACGCTATGCCAAAGCGGTTCACGGTCACACATTCTAAAGACAAGTATTTCAGAGGGTATATCATTTTAGACCCGCGCTGGACAGCTTCGGAACGCCGCGAACTGCTGAAAGAGCTGAAAAATCTCTAATACCGAAAGGAAAATCCATTATGAAATTTGATTTTAACGCACTGAACTTTGAGATCCTTGATGCGAACACCAACGCATACCCCGACATTTTCATTAACCAGAACGGTGTCACCTTTACGAAAAAGGTACTTGATGACCTGAACTATCCTGCTTTTGTCCTGTGCCAGCTTGACGCAAAAAACAAGGTTTTTGCGGTTCGTATGTGTAAGAGTAGTGAGCAGAGGGGCTACAAGTTCTCCAAGCCGAAGGGTGAGCAGAAGGCCACGGTCAGCATCACCAACAAGAATCTGGTTGACCCCATTCGTGCCGCTATGGAGGGCGTTTGGCAAAGCGATAAACGCTATCGTGTGCGTGGCTTTTGGGTCGCAGACGCAAAAACGATGTGTTTTGACCTCTCCGAGGGTGTGCAGGAGGATTATAGAAATGCCGCCAGCGATAATGAAAGCGAGGAATAAATCGGTGAACGGATTGTTCACCGTCTGAACTTCCGAATGACAGTGGGGCAAGCTCATTATGGGCTTGCCCCTTGCTTAAATAAAGGCGGGTATTTGCAGATTGTAACGCACAAGGGGCAGATAAGTGAAATGTAGGGTGGTAATATGGCAGAGAAAAATAAACGGCGCACAAGCGATAATATCCCCGATATTTGCCCCGAAGGACAACAAAAAAACAGGCGTGGGAGTTGTTAGCGTCCCACACCTGTTGGAAAACTGATTTGTAGCAGCGGCGTACCTATATCCCTCGTGTAAGTTTTCTCTACGCCATTTTTACGCCATTTTCGTATAGAGTAGCATAGGAAAACATGAAGTTATATATGGTTGGTTTGTTCCAAAATCCTCTTCAAATCAAGTAATATTCGTATTTATTGAGGATTATTGAGATATAAAATCAGGTAGCGGTCCTCCGATACCTAATTTCATAGTTTTCTCTATCTCCTTATTTTTCAAGGGTTTTCGGCACTTGAACGGCGCTTACTGTACCATTACTGTACCATTTTGGTTTTGCTGCACTTTTTCAAATTGTAATACGGCTTTTGACATGGAATCATTCGTCACATGAACATACCGATCCATTGTTGTTTTTATACTTGCGTGACCCAGCAGCTTTTGCAGCACCTTGGGCTGCACGCCGCATTCAATCGCTCGTGTGGCGTAGGTATGGCGTAAAGCGTGCATACAGAATTTTTCAATTCCCGCTTCGTCGCATAGCTTATAAAGGTGGGTATCATAGGAACTGTTTTTTGCCGGTTCCCCGGTACGCCAGTTGATAAAGGCAAGATCGCGCATGACCAGCCGAACCGTGCGTAATATAAACCGTCCTTTCTTTGGCAGATACCTTACCGCATTCTTTGCCTCGTAAACTTTTACCCATTCGGAAACTCCTTTCTCACTATGAGAAGAAGCCCCTATGCATTTTATAATTGTAGCACAAGGGCTTCCTTTTCTCAATAGTGAACTTACCTTCAAATTGCCATTGTACGGCTGATGTACTCTTCAAACTCCCGGCTCTTTACCAGTTTTTTCGTCCCGACGAGCAAAACGAACGGGCAGTTGGGCGCTCTCAGCATACTGGCGATCTTGTTGATGCCGATGTTGCTGTATCTTTGTTTTGCCGACTTTTCCAGATCAACTGAGCAATGAAGTTTGTCTTCCCGAAAATCTCATCCATAATCAGGCGAAGGTATGTTACTTCGATATCATCAATGCTGATGAAAATAACGCCATCATCCGCCAGCAGCTTCAAGCGCGGATACATCATGCACAGCCACTTGTCGTGGCGGGTCAAGTCCTCGCCCTCTTTGCCGACGACCTCGCCCAGCCATTTCTTGATCT
>ENA-OYYK01001235-OYYK01001235.1-human-gut-metagenome-genome-assembly--contig:-NODE-1235-length-13476-cov-14.961106_pt1 | contig 13476 bp, 18 predicted proteins | sample MGYA00243247_ERZ653443 | MGnify/ENA primary metagenome ERZ653443 (study PRJEB26926, sample SAMN06165010) | human gut metagenome | biome: ENVO:00009003; feature: ENVO:2100002; material: ENVO:00002003... | reverse complement strand
TTATGAGGAGGAACTGTATGAGGAAGCTGTCTAAATATGAAAAAGAAACCATCATTAACTGGAATGAGGGCGAGACGATTGCCAGTATCTACACCTTCAATGCCAGCTTGAAACGCAGACTGGAGGATTTCAGCCGGAAGTACCCTTTGCTGTGCCGCTTGGAACGCAGTACGCCGGAAGGTAGCGTGACCTATGTACTGGACAAGTCCCGACTTTCGATCCGGCTGGTGCCGCCGTACAGCGAAGAACGGCTGGCAGCTGCAAGGGAGTACGCAAAAGAGCATGGCTTTCAGGTCATACAGACAGAAGAAAAAATCGCTTAAAATGAGGGCGATTTACGAAAAAATATCGGGTCTGCACCCGCTGTTTTGATCGGCAATTTCCGCAGGCGTATTCTGTATCCACTTCTCGCCTATGGGCGTAAATGTACGGATACGGAGCCGGTGAAACTGGCAAGAACCGCTTCTGCGGTGAAGGCCAGCTTCGCCGGTGCGGGAGTACAGAGGGCAGCCAGCCCTTTGTGCCGGGGTGCAGGGGCGGCAGCGCACTGCTGGGGTCAAGGGGCAACGCCCATTGGCGGGTTGAGGGCAGCCAGCCTCATCGGGTCAAGGGTGAAACGCCTTGCCCAGGGAAAGTTGATGCCTGCGTCAACTTATACTGGGTATTACCTGACGCAACACTTCGCAGGTCTGGCGGCTTTGCCGCCCTCCCCAGCCCGGAACATCTTTGCAGGAAGGAGGAAAAATGTTTGAAATTAACAAGGCACAATGGACGATCCGGGAAGCATGGCACTTACAATCCCCGGCACAATGACCGCCGGTTCGATGTAGAAAACAGCGAACACATTGACGCTGAGCGTGCCAGACAAAATGTGTACTGGGACTGTTACCGGGGCTTTACCACCCACGATTTTCGGGAAAACCCGGATCAGCCGGATTTCAGCTTTGAGGAAATTGAACGGATGTATTACTACGAGCATTACGCCGACCATGTCAATGCCCAGAATACCCGAAACGAGAAAACCCGGCACATTGAGCGCAACCGCACTGTGGATGAACTTTTGAAAAATAATAAGACCTGTCCGGAAGAAAGCATCTACCAGATCGGCACTTTGGAAGAATCTGTTCCACCGGAGACTCTGGCGCTCATCGTCAGTGAATTTTATGAGGAATTTGAAAGCCGTTTTGGTTCTCATATCCACATTCTGGACTGGGCGCTCCATCTGGATGAGGGGACGCCCCACATCCATGAGCGCCATGTATTTGACTGTGAAAATCGGTACGGGGAATTATGTCCCCAACAGGAAAAGGCACTGGAGGAACTGGGTATCCCTCTCCCTAAACCGGAGCAGCCAAAAGGAAAGCACAACAATCGAAAACAGACTTTCGATGCGGTCTGCCGGACGATCCTGTTTAATATTGCCAAACGGCATGGGCTGCATCTGGAACAAGAGCCGTCCTATGGCGGGCGTGATTATCTGGAAAAGCAGGATTATATCCTGATGAAGCAAAAGGAGCAGCTGGCAGCTCAGGAACAGAAGCTGGAAGAACTGTCGCTTAAAATTGAGGATGTGGACAATCTGATTGATGAGGTGTCCAGCATTGCTTATGACAAGGCGGTGGAACTGGTAACAGACGAGGTAAAAACCATGACCCATCAGGAAGATATTGATATGATCGAGGACACCAAAGCATGGCTGCAATCCCCGGAGCGAAAAGCGCCCACGAAAGAACGGGACTATGCGGTGGCAAGACTGGATGGTGTGATTGGGAAAATCAAAAAGGCCATGCAGTCCACACTGGAAAAAGTGAAGGTTACATTGCTTCATGCAGATAAGAAAAAGGCTGTCACAGAAGAAATCAAGAAACAGACAAAGCCTTCCATTGTGGAAGCGCTGCGTCGAGGAATGGAGGAGCAACGGAAAAAAGACAGTGAAAAGCAGGCACAGGAGAAACAGAAAAAACAGGATATGGAACTTTGACAGGCATCTGATTTTGAAAGAAATTTGGTGCCTTTTATTTTGGACTGGAGGTACGAAAATTGAATTTATTTGAAGCAGTCAAGCAGTCTGTCACAACAAGGCAGGCTGCTTTCGCTTATGGAATTTCAGTAGGACGCAACGGGATGGCTTGTTGCCCGTTTCACGATGACAGGCATCCCAGCATGAAGGTGGACAGACGGTTCCATTGTTTTGCCTGTCAGGCAGATGGAGATGTGATTGATTTCACTTCCCGTCTTTTTGGACTAAGCAGTAAAGAAGCTGCCTTAAAGCTGGCAGAGGACTTCTCAATCAGCTTTGACCGCAAAGGCCACGATCCGCCACAAAAGAGAGTAATCAAAAGAAAAATCAGCGAGGAAATGCGATACCGGCAGGCAGAGCAGAAATGCTTTCGGGTGCTGTGCGACTACCTGCGTTTGCTGGAACGATGGAAAGAAGAATATGCGCCCAAACAACCGGAGGATGACTGGAATCCTTTGTTTGTGGAGGCTCTGCACAGGCAGCCATATATCGAATATCTGTTGGATCTTCTTCTGTCTGACAGCATAGAAGAACGAGCTTTTGTAGTTGCTGAGTATGGAAAAGAGGTGAGGAAAATTGAACAGCGAATATCAGAGTTTATCGCCAGCCACCCAGCAGGCTGTGATGAGCGCAGCCGAAGCCATAGCGCCGGAACCGAGCGTTGATGAGGTGCGGCAGAGCCTTTCTGTTACCGACAAGGGAAAAACAGCCAACACCATTGACAACTGCCGGATTGTGTTCTGCTGCGATCCACTCCTGCGGGATGCCATCCGGCTTAATCTCCTGACTGACCGGGTAGACATTGTACAGGACTTGGGGTGGCGCAGGAATACCAGCGCTCTGACGGATACTGATGTGAAATATCTTCTCCTCTATTTTGAGAGAAACTATGAGCTGACCAGTGAGAAAAAGATCACGGCTGCCCTTTCTATCGTAGCAAACGAAAATTGTTACAATCCAATTCAGGATGTGCTGAACAGTCTTGTCTGGGACGGTACACCACGCATCCGATCCTGTCTGCACCATTTTCTTGGTGCTGATGAAAGTGACTATGTGGAAGAAATGCTGAAACATTTCCTGCTGGGTGCTATACGCCGGGTATTCCGTCCCGGTTCCAAATATGAGGAAATGCTTTGTTTGGTGGGCGGTCAGGGTGCCGGGAAGTCCACATTCTTCCGACTGCTGGCGATCCGGGACGAATGGTTCTCTGATGACCTGAAGAAGTTGGATGACGACCGGGTATTCCAAAAGCTACAAGGTCACTGGATCATTGAGATGTCAGAGATGCTTGCCACCAGCAGCGCAAAGAGCATTGAAGAAATCCGTTCCTTTATTAGCCGACAGAAGGAAACCTACCGGCCACCTTATGAATCTCAGCCTAAAGACCGGCTTCGGCAGTGCGTGTTCGGTGGTTCCTCGAATACCCTGGACTTTCTGCCGCTGGATCGAGCCGGGAACCGGCGCTTTCTCCCAATCATGATTTACCCGGAGAAGGCAGAGGTTCACATTTTGGAGGACGAGGACGCTTCCAGAGCGTATCTGTTGCAGGTATGGGCAGAAGCTATGAGCATTTACCACAGCGGCAAGTATTCCATGAAATTCAGCAAGTCCATCCAGCGTCAACTGGTGGAGGTGCAGAAAGACTTCATGCCGGAGGACACCGAAGCCGGACAGATACAGGGTTTTCTGGAACATTACACCGGGAATATCGTCTGCTCCAAACAGCTGTTCAAAGAGGCACTGGGACACACATTTGATGAACCGAAGCGGTGGCAGCTCCACAATATTAACGAGATTATGAACACGGTCGTGACCGGTTGGAAGCCTTTTTCTAACCCACGGATGTTTGCCGGTTATGGAAGGCAAAAGGGTTGGGAACGGGACACTTCCGGCAACGAACTGCCCGGCAACGAAGGTGGATTTGTGGAACTGAGTGAAGAAGAATGCCGTCAGCTGGAACTTCCGCAGGAGTGGATTGCCTGACAAGGACGGTCTGTTGCCGGGATAGTTGCCAGTTGGTTGCCGGGTTCGTTGCTGATAAATTTATGGTTTTGATATGGGAAAAGCCCGTAAATAAAGGATTTTTATTATCTATCTATGTTTCCGGCAACGAAAGCAACGAGATTTTACAAGAAAATTTGAAAAGTAAGAAATCAGGGTCAGACGATAGTTTACAGGTTTTTTGATGTCCGTTGCCGGACTTCGTTGCCACAGCTACCGTCTGATCCCCTATTCTATGGAGGTAGCCTATGGAGAAAAACAAGAAGCAGAATAAAAAAGTCCAGTTTGTAGTGGTTCGTGAGTTTTCTGGGGACAAAACCATGCGAGAAGCCTTTGAGCAGCTGATCGAGCGTCAGACCTGCGAACACTTCGAGGAATGGTTAGAGCATCAGGAAATGGCACGAAAAGCGGCGTAAAGCAGTTGAATCATGGACAGGGGCATGGTATTATAATGGTATCGTGTCCCTGTTCATAGAAGGAGAACACTATGAGCAGGAAAAAACAAGTTAATCAGAAAATCACAGCTCTTTATTGCCGTATCTCTTTGGAGGATGGCGGCGATAATGAGAGCATGAGCATCAGCAACCAGAAACTTATGCTCCGGGACTTTGCCGAAAAAAACGGAATGTTCCAGTATGAGTATTATGTGGATGACGGTTATACAGGCCGCAACTTCAACCGCCCTTCTTTTCAGCGCATGATTGCCGATATTGAGGCGGGAAAGATCGGATGCGTTATCACCAAAGACCTGTCCAGACTGGGCAGGAATTATATCGAAGCTGGCAGCTATATCGAAATCTTTTTCCCAAAACACAATGTACGCTATATTGCCATTACAGACGGAGTGGACAGCCTGACCCGTCAGGAAATGGACATTACGCCGTTTAAGAATATCCTGAACGATATGTACAGCCGGGATATTTCCAAAAAGGTGCTGGCAGGGCGTATGACCCGTTCCCGGCAGGGGAAGTTTTGTGGTGGGCAGCCGCCCCTCGGTTTGATGCGTGACCCGGAGGATAAGGGGCATTTGATCCGTGACTCTGAGACAGCACCGGTAATCCGAAAAATCTATGATATGGCGCTGGATGGCTGGGGATGTATGCGGATTGCAAAGCAGCTCATGGATGATAAAGTCCCAATCACCAGAGTAAAAAGTAACACAGAATGTGATGTAAATTACTATTCATGGGGAAGTGCAAGAATCAGCCATATCCTGCGGAATCCCTTTTATAAGGGCGCACATCTGGTCTGCCGGACACATCAGAAAGGGATTCGCTCCAACACCTATGATATTATCCCTCGTGAGGACTGGGAAATTATCGAGGATTGCCATGAAGCGATCATCTCCCCGGAAGAATGGGAGCAGGTGCAGGAAATTATTGACCGCAGACCAACCATTATGAAGGGCAACTCCTGCCCCTTTTATAACCTGTTCCACGGTATCATTTATTGTGCTACCTGCGGAAAGTCTATGCAGGTGCGGTATGAAAAGGTTGGCAGAACCGGGAAGAACCGTTTTACCGGTGAACGGCGGGAACCGATTGATAAGGCGTATTATATCTGCCAGACCTATAACAGGCTGGGCAAGAACGCCTGTACCAGCCACAAGATCGAAGCCAGAGATTTATACAATCTTGTGCTGAAAGATATTCAGGAGCTGGCAAAGACTGCGCTCAAAGATGCCGATGCTTTTTATCAGCGTCTGAGCAGCCGGATGGAGCGCCGGTATCTTCTGGACGCTTCCCAGACACAGAAGGAATGTCAACGACTGGAAAGCAGGAATCGTGAAATTGATGAGATGTTCCTGAGCCTATATACCGATAAGGCAAAAGGAATCCTGACGGAGCAGCGTTTTATGAAGCTGACAGCAACACTGGAACAGGAGCAGGAAGCCAACCAGAAGCGCCTGCAAGACCTGCTGTTGATGATGCGCCATTCTGACGAACAGGAAAATGAAGTCCGCACCTTCATCAAAGAAATCTGGCACTATGCAGCCATTGAAGAACTGGATGAAGCGGTGCTGAACCGGCTCATCAGCAAGATTTTGGTGGGCGAAGTCAAGAAGATTGACGGACAGAAGGTGCAGGAAGTCAGGATCGTCTATAACTTTGTCGGAGAAATCCCGGAGATTACAGCATAATCATTTCGCCTCATCTCTCAATCAGCGAGGGATGAGGCTTTTCTTTTCGTAAAATTGCGATACATATATTCACAATTTGTTTACTATTAAATTCCCGGTTGTATAGTAGAAAAATGATGACGAAAGACCCTACAAATGCTATAATGTTCGCATATAGATATGACAATTTGCCCATATTGAAATCTTTATACAAACAGATGATTGGAGATATTGCTATTATGAGAAATCCATGGCCAATTTTCAGCATTGCGGCTCTCTCCGGAGCTGCGTGCTTGATATATGATCACTTTTTTTCTTATGAAACCATGTGGATTGCTGTTGTAGCGTTCCTTGCGCTGCTGGCTCTATGCTTTTTCGCATATTGCAAATATGAACACTGGCTGGCAAAGAAACTTAACCCCTATGTGGTGGCGTATCAAAGCGACCATAATCTTGAGAATTTGAAACAGGGATTGGATCGCTGGCGTCCCTGGGCATTCAGCAAACATTCCAAAAATATCATTACAGCGAACTGGTTCTCCGCTCTGCTGGAACAACAGCGCTGGACAGAAGCAGAAGAAACTTTGGAGCAGTTTTTGCATCGAGCAAAAAATACGCAGGATAAAATAGGGTATCACCTGCTTCGGGGAGATTACGCAAGGGCGATCGGAGACACCAAATTAGAGGAACAGGAACGACTTCTAAGCGAACAGCTGAAAACCCAGCTTGGAAACAAAAAGGGAGAATCAAGAGTACCCGCAAGCGCCAAAGAGAGTAAATATGCTTTCTTTTGCTGGCTCTCTTTCAGCTTTGGTCTGGCACTGTTCGGAATCATCAGCAATATCGCCACCGGGGACTCAATACTCGGGTCAGTTGGAGCCGGACTTTTTATTTTGGGCTTGTTCTCGTTCCCAGTCTGCTTGATCTGGCTGATTCTCTGGTTGATCCGGCGCAGAAAGGAGGTTGTTAAATGACTTATATCCTCCCGGTACTCTATGTAATTGTGTCTTATACATTCTTCCTTTTGGCAGGCTGTTTTGACAATGCGATCAAATTGCAGATATTATCGATTCTTCTGCCTTTTATCATGGGAATCGTCAATTTGATTGTTGTGCTGACCGTAGGAAGAAAGTGGTCAAGAAAGACATTGCTGAACTGCACTTTGATCATCAAGTATGGACTGATCCCGTTCTACCTGGTCGGAGGGAGCATCACCGTATATGTAACGCTGATGGCATTCTTCCCATTGCCGCTGATGGCGTTGTTTGGACTGGTAACCATTGTTTTTTTGATTTTGGGATACGGGATTCTATTAGGGGCAGCTCCCTATGCTATCGCTTATCTGATAAAGTCATGCAAAGACGGCATACATCCGAAATGGTTGGCGGTTTTAGCTGGAATCTGCCAGTTCTTCTTTTCCTTTGATGTACTTGCAATGATGGTTCTGACATTAAAGGAGCGGCACAGGGTCAAAACGACGATTGCCGTTTTCTGTGCAATGTGTCTTGTGCTCCTGCTTATCGTACTCTATGTGGTCATGACGCTGATAGGGGCATAATCGACCTTTATATAGGATATGAGTTGTTCATACATAAAACAAATTTGATAGAATCGCAGAAAGGATTTACGCTTATGAAAAAACGATGGATTGCTTTACTGACAGGATGTGTGCTGGTATGCAGTATGCTGGCCGGATGCGGCTCAAAACCTCAGACATCAGCTCCGGCAGCTACGGGCAGCGATAAAGGCTGTACGGATGAGGCCATTCTGTCTCAGCTGAAAAATGACGGGACACCTGAGTTCGTACTGGATGGCACTTACTACACACTTCCTTTGGAAACTTCCCAGCTGATACAAGCCGGCTGGAGTTTGGAAACGGAAGAATATGATGCAGCAGAGGTTTCTCTGCAACCCGGCGAGCGTATTTATGGGGAACTTTCCAAAGACGATCAGGAAATAGATGTTGCAATCGTAAATGCCGGGACAGAGCCATGCAAGCCTGCTGAGGGCGGAACGGTGGTAGAACTGGAATACTCTGCCGATAAGGATCAACCAAATCCTGATTTCTTTGTAACGCTCAATGGGATCAACTGTGCGATGTCCAACGCAGCTTTACAAAAGGCGCTGGAAGGTGTAGACGGATATGAACTGAATTCCGCAGGAAATATCGACATCAATCGTACTGTTGATGATGATGAAATTGCTGTTTATAAAGTCATTCTGGATGATGACTACACAGCAATCACGCTTGCTTCGGACAATGTTTTTGAATACAAGGATTATCAGCCGCAAGAGGTAAAAGAACAGGCATCTAATGAAAAGATTGCCGCTTACAAGGATACTACAAAAGCCGAGATGGAGCCGTATGCTCAGGATTTCAATGCGATCATCGAGGGATATGAAGAAAATATGGCCGTTGGATTTTACAGTGAAGGTACGATTTGGGGCGAAGAAGTCGGTGAATATAAATCTATTGCCGGAACGCCGCTCGCTTCGTATGTGTCTCTCTACATCGCAGAGGATACAACCGGCCAGCTCTACTGTATTGCTAACCAGATTTTGAATGAAGATGGTACGGTAAGCACTGCCATTGCGCTTGAGGAAGGCGATCAGGTCAAGGTTTGGGGTTATGCTTCACAGTATCTGGAATTGCAGGAAGGTCTGAAAATCGTCGTGGTTCAGCCTGGTATCATTGAACGCAACGGCGAACTGGTGATCCTGGACGAAAATTTGAAAGTAGACTAATGCTTTTGAACGCCGGGTGCATATATCAAAGGATTGCATCCGGCGTTCAAAACTTAAAACAATAATTAGGAGGAACAATTATGCTTACAATGAATGAAAAAGATAAAAATGAAATGCTGGAAGCCATTTTGAACGAAAACGAAGCCTATCAGTGCAAGTTATGGGCGGTCATCATGGCCGGGGCTGATACCTATGCACTGATTGGAGGACTTTCTACACTGACGGGGGGTGCTGCCGCTGCATTGGGCGCACTGAGCAATGCTTACTGCTATCTGGGAGTTACCGAGCAACATCTGAATATGGTCATTGTTAATTCCGTCAATGTCTCAAAAATTGAAAACCGGCTTTCTCTGCCCCTAAGCAGCATAACAAAGGCAGAGGTCAAGGGTGGGCTGCTGCCCGGAAGAAAAGTCGTAATGCTGCATTTTGGAAAAGAAAAAATGAAAATTTCTTTGATGAACAATGCGATTGGCTCTGATATTCAGGGGCAGAAAGAAAATGTTGAGATGTTCTGCCAGATTGTTTCCAAACTCGGATAACCCGTATTATAAAGCGAGAGGAATCAGAGCATGAAAAAAATCTTAATTGTGTTATTAGCTATGGTGCTGCTCCTTGCTGGATGCGGCAAAAATGGGGCTTCATCGCCGCAATCTCCCTCTGATGAATCTGTGGCGGATCAGCAGGAACCTTCTTCTTCCGAAACCGAAATATCATCTGAAGATCACGCGATTCCCGGAAGTTATACCGTCCCGGATGGATGGGAGGAATCTGAGAAGCATTCTACTGATTCGCAGATTTTCTATATAGAGGAAGGCCACGAAAATGATGAAAAGCCGGACAACATCTCCATCCATGTAGGAAAGAACAAATATAGTCTGGATGAGCATGAGCAGTTCCGGGATGCGATCGTCCAACAGATTTTGATGCAGCTGGATGGTATTGAAGCTCAACTGAACGGGGATGGAACCTATACCGAGCAGGGAGATCTGCTTTATATCTTTACCATCGACGAGGGCGATATTGTCACCACGCAATACTATATTGTAAGGGATTACGGGTTCTGCCTGATCCAGCTTACAAATTTCAGCGGATCAGAAACCACGGAACAGGCCGCCAGGGACATGGTAGATAGCTTTGTTTGGGATACAGAAGGATAAATTGACACAGGAACCGTGATTTTATAGGAAAACGACGAAGATGGAGAAACGAAAACTTTCAGGAAAAACAATTTTGAAGCTGGCAGGGGCACTTTTGGCTCTGGCTTATTTGGTATTTTGCCTCTATGCAGGTATTACCGGGAAATTTCCGAATATGCACAGAGTCGAGCATGTGATGCGTTTTGGTGACCTTAAAAACTGGGTGTCCGGCGGAATATCGGCTGTGATGATTTTTGCCCTGTGCATTACTTCTGCTTTCAATGACCTAAATCTCCAGAAGGGACGCAAAAAATCATTTTTACCACTTTTTCTCACCATGATTCTGCCCATTATCCTTTTACTGCTTTTGGAGTCTTATCTGGATATTGGTTGGATCGGGATTGCCCTTTATGCCGGTATTGCAGTTTTTCTATTTGGCGTTGCATGGACTCCACAACTGTTGAATCAGTGGATCGCCCGCCGACTTTTACGAAATGAACCGATGAGCGGCAAGCAACAAGTGCGGATCATTGAGTGGATTCATTTTCATCCACTGAAAAAGTTGCTGGTTTTCGGGCTGTGGGGCTTTGGCGTTGTACTGGTTCTGCGTGGCATCTGGGTAACGGCAACCGGGAAAATCGAAATGGATGGAGAGCTTTTTCTGTTTTTACTTGGCACAGCAGTTCTGGTTGTAGCGCTGTTTCAGAAAATGAGACGCTATATCTGCACGCCTTACCGGAACATACCGGTACTGAATCAGATTCTCAGCAAAAATCAGCTGGAACAGCTGCTGGATGGAGAACATTTTGAACCAATAGAGTTTGAAGATGAGGGCATGAAAAAGTATCTGGAAATTTACCGAAGCCAAAACTTTATGCTGATTGGCGGGAAGCTGCTCTCAAAAAAGCTCGCTTTATGGGTCACAATGAATCGGTCAGGAAATGATGCGTCCTTGAAGGTACTTTACCTTAACGGCATGACGGCCAAAGCGAAAGTAGATCTGGATATTCGAGGGGATCGGTACGAGGAGTTTACTGCTGTGCTAAAAGAATTGATTGGATACGAAGGCACTCTTAAACTGGATGAAAAAGAAGAACAGCTGGCACAGAAATTTGCTTCCTTTTTCCCAGAGCAAACTTCCGAACAAGATCGTGTCGCTGCTTTTCTTTCTCAGGATGTGACGCTGATCCGGCAGGATTACATTCAGACCTTCTCTCCGCCGCCAGATCCCCGAAAGAAAAAACGGAGTAGACGGGAACGGGAATAAAAGATTTTCTTCACTTTTCAATGGAGAAAGGCTTACGAAAATTAAGAGGATATAACTTGGAGGTTACCTATGAACTATGATATGAATATGATTAAATACCGCAAAAGTGGGTTTTTCAGAATTGCAGCAGCTATTCTGATGATCTGTTTTACACTATTTGGACTTACCGCTTGCGCCGGTACTACTGATAGCAAAGATAATAACGATGATAATGCACTGATACAAGGAACATGGGAAATAGATACCGGCTCTGGTGCTGGTTATAAATTCGTTGACGATAAGTTTATGTGGTTAAAATCCATCGAGAATATTAACGATAACTACTGGTACGGAGATGTTGAGTATTATAAAGGTGCTGAAGCAATGGATATAGCAGGACTAACAGAGGAGGAACTTAAAAGCAGCCTGCCAGATCTTAAACCCGAAAACATTTTTGTAACAAAATTAGATCCCGAAAAAATCATTACCGATGGTGAGGATAAAACTGCTACCAATATGAACGACCAAACCTTATGGACTCGCTTATGGCTTATTGAAGAAAATGGGGACAATGTTGCTGCGGTAGTGTTTGATTTAGAAACTTTTAGTATGGAGAGCTACACTAAAGTTAAGTAAAAACCAGAAAGTAGAATTTGTGCGAATCATAACAGAAACAAAAATTTCAATAAGTAAAAGCAGTGATAGGAGAATAGATGTGTTTGAGCATAGGTATGGGATTAAATTAAAACAAACGACTGCGGATGCCACAGTGCTAAAGTTGCTCCACAAACATTTTCCAGCTCAGTCTTTTTCGGAACTTCGGAACAAAGTCCAAACACACGATTATATATTTCTCTCTGACATGGAAAAATACGACGGTGAGCGACGAATGGCAAAACTGTTGCGAGAGTTTGACAAGGCGGGCGTGGAAACAGAATTATTTGAGGAAAGTAGATACACTCCGGCACATTGGCAGACAGAACCTATGAGCCAAGAATATTTCAAAAGTGTACTACAAAGAGACTGTGAGATTGAAAAAGAGACGCTGGAAGATATTGAATATGAAACTGTGGGCTATATTAGTCCAGATGCTAAGGCATACATTGAGTTGGAAATATCGAAAATGCAGAAAGAGGACGAGGAGGATTAAGCAGGCGTCTAAAGAAGGAATTAAAAAACAATTCCCAGTTTGCATAACTGGCAACCCAACTACAATTAAATCTTCACAGCTTTACTAAGCAGGAGATCCGAAAAGGTCTCCTGCTTTTTTGCACCCTAAATTAAATGTATCACAGCTAAAACTATCGAAAACAAAATAGGCAGATACCATAAAAGAAGGTTTTCTTTGGATAGTGCTTGTCTTTTTTGAATTCATCACTTGACATTGTGGCAAAGAACTGATGTCTCAGGATGAGATCGCCGTCATGGACGGAGCCAAGTGTATTTTGCAGCTTCGAGGCGTGAGACCTTTTCTCAGTAACAAATACGACATTACGAAGCATCCAAAGTACCGGCAGCTCTCCGACTATAACAAGCGGAACGCCTTTGACATCGAGAAGTACCGGCAGCACAAGCTGGTAGTCAAGCCCGATGACACATTCGACCTCTATGATATGGGCGAGGTCGAAGCGGATTAAAGCCCCGTCGCTGCACTGCGCAGTGGGTAAAGCCTGATGGCTCCCAAAGCAGAACAGCGACGGGGCTTCTTTTTTTATGCCCATTTTCAAAAATACACAACCAATCTTTTTCAAATCAAGGAGGAAAATCTATGGCTTTCATCAATCAGGCTGTCACGGTTCTTCAGACGCTCGTTATCGCCCTCGGTGCCGGTCTCGCAGTGTGGGGTGTTGTCAACCTCATGGAAGGCTACGGCAACGACAACCGTGCGATGCGTTCCTGACTGAAAAGGTCAGGCACAAGTTGAAGGACTAAAGAAGTCCAGAATCTTGGAGAACTGATATTTCGATGGATGAAATGAGGGAGTAACGCCCCGAAGCGTCCGCACTGATACTCCGACTGGCATAGGCGCGCAACCGCCGATTGTCAGAAGCTCGGTGAAGTCGGCAGAAAGATGTCGTAGTTCTGGCCGCAAGGTCAGAGCCGAAAGCTGTCCAGAGGTGGACGGTGCATCGGATATGCCGGGTGTCAGCCGCCCATGGTTAGTATGTATGGAAATACTGACGAACTTCTGAATGTACAAGTCTAAACG
>ENA-OYYK01001222-OYYK01001222.1-human-gut-metagenome-genome-assembly--contig:-NODE-1222-length-13596-cov-5.011004_pt1 | contig 13596 bp, 10 predicted proteins | sample MGYA00243247_ERZ653443 | MGnify/ENA primary metagenome ERZ653443 (study PRJEB26926, sample SAMN06165010) | human gut metagenome | biome: ENVO:00009003; feature: ENVO:2100002; material: ENVO:00002003... | reverse complement strand
TGTACGACTTCTATTTCCGCGTCTATAACAAGCTGATTCAGGACATTAAGGTGCCGTTTAAAATGGATGGCGGCACCAGAGTGGATGATACCCCTGTGCATCAGGCACTCCGGGAAGCATTGGCAAATTGCCTGGTTCATGCCGATTATTACGGCAGACAAGGCCTGGTCATCATCAAAAAGCGTGATTCCATCACCATGGCGAATCCCGGCGGTTTCCGCATCGAGGTCGACGCAGCGAAAAGCGGCGGCGTATCCGACCCCCGCAACGGGACCATGCTGAAGATGTTCAATCTGATCGATATCGGTGAGCGCTCTGGCAGCGGTATCCCCCTCATTTTTGGCGCCTGGCGTGAGCAGGGGTGGGCAATGCCCTCTGTCACAGAACAGATTGAACCGGAAAGAACGATTTTATCGCTCGTTTTTGAAAAGGCAAGCGATAAAAAGCAAGCGATAAAGGCAAGCAATTCCACAATTTACAGCAGACAAAAACAATCCGTCATCGAATACTTGACCCGCGAGATTCAAGCGGATTGTAAAACGATTGCGGATCTGTTGGAGATCAGCAGTCCTCGTGCCAGAGCAGTGCTTACAAAAATGGTGAAAGAAGAAATCATTATTACCGAAGGCGGCAACCGCAATAGAACATACAAATTGAAATCCTAAGTGTCCACTATAACGGACACCACTTATGGTAGACTTATATAGAGAAAATGCAGCAACCATAGCGTTGCTTTTCGGAGGATCCAGATGGGAAAAGAACTGTTTAAGAATATCCCCAGTAAGGTCGGGGATTTGGTCAAAGATGTACGCAATGGCCGCATCGGTCTGCCTGATCTTCAGCGTCCTTTTGTTTGGAGGGACAATAAAGTTCGTGAGTTGTTTGACTCTATGCTCAAGGGCTATCCCATTGGCTATATCATGCTGTGGGAGTCTCCAGTTGATTATGAGAGCAAAAAGAGCACGATTGGAGATAACTCAAAAACCTATGAAGAACCTAAAGAACTCGTCATTGACGGTCAGCAGCGTTTGACTGCCCTTGTTGCGGCCATGTTTTCGGTCAAGGTGAAGGACAAGAATTTCGCAGATCGTGAAATAAAAATCTCCTATAATCCGCTGACTCGCGAATTTGCTGTGTGGTCCCAGGCATATGAAAAGGACACCGAGTGGATCAGTCGCATCAGTGATGTGTTCCTGGCAAAAGAGGACAATTCCATCAGTTCTCTGCGGCGGCGTTTTATCAAGGAAGCCAACGAAGGCCGCAGTAAGAAAGAACTCCCCTTGCTGACAGACGAGGAAGAAGATAGAATCGAAGATAACATCAATGCGCTTCTGAATCTTTCCGACTATTCTCTTCCCACACTGGAAATCAGTTACACGGCAGACGAAGAAGATGTCGCAGATATTTTCGTCAGAGTCAATTCTGGCGGACAGAGTCTGACGGAGAACAACTTCATTCAGACTCTTATCTCCGTTTACGAGAATGAAACCAGCGATAAGATCAATGCGTTTGCAGCAGCATCCAGAGTGCCAGCCGCCAATACCTCTTACAACACACTTTTGGCAATTGAACCTTCTCATCTGATTCGCATGGCTGTTGGCGTTGGTTTCAAGCGCGCCCGGTTGAGATACGCTTACATGCTTTTGAGAGGTAAAAATCTTGAGACCGGAAAGTTCTCTGATGAAGTCCGGCATGAAAATCTCCAGATTTTCAAGGACGCTTTGGACAAGGTCATGAACCTTAACAACTGGCACAGCTTCATTAACATCGTGGCAGAGGCCGGATATATCAGCGACAAGCTGATTGCATCGTCCAACGCTATCGTTTTCAGTTATGTCCTTTACCTGATTGCCAAATACGACTACAAACTGGACGCTGCGCAGCTCAAGAAGTGTATCAGCAAGTGGTTCTTTATGAGCACCATCACATATTTCTACACCGGCTCCACGGAGTCCGAAGTGGAAAAGCAGTTTGCAGATTTGCGTGATGTTCATACGGCGGCAGAGTTTATTGCCTATATTGACCGCATAATCGAAACGTACTTCACAGACGATTATTTCAGTTTGACTCTACCTAACGAGCTGAACAGTGCTGCGGCTATTTCTCCGGCGTGGTATGGATATGTGGCAGCTCAGATCGTGCTGAATACTCCTATGTTGTTCAGCAACACCCCAGTATCCAAGTATTTCATCCTGGGCTCCAGCGGAACAAAAACTGCTATTGACAAGCATCACATTTTCCCGAAGAACTACCTGACCGGCATTGGTTTTACCAGTGACCGTGACCGGAACCAGATCGCAAACTTTACCTATCTCGACTACGCCACCAACATCGAGATTTCAGATAAGGCTCCTCAAGACTATGTCGCACACTACCGCCAGAAGTTGGGTGAGGAAGGCTACCGCAAAGCCTGTGAGGAACACGCTCTACCGGATAATTTTGAAAACATGGAATACATGGAGTTCCTGAGTCAGCGCAGGATTTTGATGGCGAAGACTGTTCGTAAAGCGTACCAGAGGCTGTGTGAGTGATATTTGCAAATAAAGCCTTTCGGGGTGGTTGTGTTGTGTACAGAAACCGCAGGAATTATAGCGATAGTTGGAAAAATGTTCAACTGATTGCTAATATAGACCTTGCAAATGACTGGCGCAGAGGAGAATAACTGATGGATTATAATATTTTGATAACCTTCTTGCAAGAGAAACAATACCTCACCGATTTGGAAAAGGACATTCTGGACACATGGAAAGAATTGCAGAAAAATCCGTTTGACTGTTCTGCGGCGCAAAGGCAGGTACTGCAAAATGATGCGAAGTATCCTGAGATTTTCTTTGCAATCAAGTCAATGCCGACAACAGTGCCTCGTCCTATTGAACGGATGACAGAATTCGACATTCGTTATAATTTAGAGAATCAGCTTGCAGCACTTGCGGCAAAGGAAGGGTGGCAGAAATATGGCCAATAAACTGGAACTGACATGGTACGGCAAGGACGAACCGATTCGGGTAGAGCCGCGCCTGCTGATTGAAAACACGGCACTGTCCAACACCGCAGCCGACCCGGACACGCAGAATATGCTGATTCACGGAGATAATCTGCTGGCGCTGAAGGCGCTGGAGAGCAAATTTGCCGGACAGGTAAAGTGCATCTATATCGATCCGCCATTTAATACAGGTCAGGCATTTGAAAACTATGATGATAACCTCGAAATGTCAATATGGTTGGATTTAATGAGAAGCCGTTTGCAAATTATTCATACTCTTTTGAAAGACGATGGGACATTGTTCGTTCATATTGATGATCAGAACCTTCCGTATTTAACGCTCCTTTTAGATGAAATATTCGGAAAGCAAAACCGTCTTTATTTGATTACATTTAAGCAGGGAGCTGCCACTGGTCATAAGGCAATTAACCCCGGATGCGTTACTACAACAAATTTCATACTAATGTATTCCAAGAGAAAGGAATCGTGGAATCCAAATCGCGTATATACAAAACGCAGTCGTGATGACCGATACACCAAATTTATTACAAACATCCACGCTAACTATTCAGATTGGAACATTATCACACTGATTGAAGCATTTGCACAAGCGAATGAGATTGATGTGCCTACGGCACGGAAGCGTATAAAAGACAATCCCATTTTGTTAGAACAGTTCGTTATTAGCAATGCCGTTTCTGTAATCCGTACCGCTCGACCCGATATGAAGAGCGTAGGCAAGGAAATACAAGAAATGGTCTTGGCATCTAAACGTAAACCGTCAGAAATACTGTACCTACACCGCGAAGGTTACCCCGATATGTATTTTATCAATGGGGAACGAATTCTATTCTATAAAGACAAACTCAAGAACATTGATGGAGAATTGGTATCTGCAGAACCTCTTACCACATTGTGGGATGATATTCTTTCTAATAATCTTCACAAAGAAGGCAATGTTTCCTTCCCGAAGGGGAAGAAGCCAGAGCATTTAATTAAGCGTGTCTTAGAAATTGCAACAGATGAAGGAGACCTTGTGTTGGACTCTTTCTTGGGGTCTGGTACTACTATTGCAGTTGCTCACAAAATGAATCGCCGATGGATTGGCATTGAAATGGGAGAACAGGCTTATACCCATTGTAAGCCTCGAATTGACGATTTAATTGCTAATGGTGATAAGTCTGGCGTTACGAAAGCTGTTAATTGGCAGGGCGGCGGCGGGTATCGCTTCTATGAGGTCGCACCTACCCTCATCAACAAAGACGCCTTTGACGAATATGTCATCAACGAAGACTACGATGCCAATATGCTGGCGGCTGCCGTTGCCCTGCACGAGGGATTCCATTATCAGCCGGACGGAGAATTATTTTGGAAGCAGTCTGTGGGCAACGAAAACAGCTACCTGTTTGTGACGACCCGTCACCTGAACAGCACCTATCTGGATTCCATCAAGGACACCATGGAGGACGGTGAATATCTCATTATCGCCTGCCGCTCCTTTGACAATGGACTGGACAGAGCTTACGACAACATTGCCGTCAAGAAAATTCCGCAAATGCTGTTGGAACGCTGCGAGTTCGGCAAGACCGACTACAATCTGAACATCGTCCATCCGCCGGTGTATGATGACGAGGAGGAACAGGATGTTTAATGATTTTCCGCTTTATACCACGGACTATATCAGCGGCGTGATGTCTCTGCGCAAGCCGCAGACAAAATCTCTGAAAATCCTGGAAGAAATCACGAATGCAGTGCCCCTGCGCAAGGGCATGAATTTGAAAGCAGCATTGGGTGCAGTTCACGCCATGTATCCGATTTGCACGGATTTCGAGCGGGATTTCATGTCTTTGACCTTTGCGCTGGCCACCGGCGTGGGTAAAACCCGGCTGATGGGCGCTTTCATCGCCTATCTGTATACGCAGCACAACATCCGGAACTTTTTCGTGGTTGCGCCAAACACCACCATCTATGAAAAGCTCAAGAAAGACTTGAGCGATAACGGCAGTCCGAAGTATGTGTTCCGTGGACTGGGCTGTTTTATCGTACAGCCGCAAATCATCACGGATGACGATTACCGGGAAAAGAACCTCTCGTTGTTTGAATCCGATGTACATATCTTCGTATATAACATCGATAAGTTCAACAAAGAGGGCGCAAACATGAAAAAGGTGAACGAGCTCATCGGTGACTCGTTCTATCAGGCGCTCTCCGACCTGCCGGACTTGGTGCTGATTATGGATGAATCTCACCATTACCGGGCAGAGCGTGGTATGCAGGCACTCAACGAACTGCATCCGCTGCTGGGATTGGAGCTAACTGCGACTCCCCTTGTGACGAAGGGTAATAAGCAAGTTCCTTTCAAAAATGTTGTATATGAGTATCCGTTGTCCAAGGCCATCGAGGACGGCTATACTCGTACACCCTTTGCTGTCACACGCTCCGACATTGATTTTTACAACTTTGGGGACGAGCAACTGGATAAAATGATGCTGTTGGACGGCATCACCTGTTATGAGAGCACCAAACGGAAACTGGAGGTTTATGCTGTCAACCATGGAAAGTCGGTCGTGAAGCCGTTTATGTTGGTGGTCTGTAAAGATACCGACCATGCAACATGGGTGGAGCAGTTTGTAAAGTCGGACGAGTTCCGTGGCGGCGCATACCGCAACAAAACCATCGTTGTTCATTCCAAGCAGAAAGGTGCAGAAACCGAAGCCAACACCCGGCTGCTTCTGGATGTGGAGAATCCCGAAAACCCGGTAGAAATCGTAATCCACGTCAATATGCTCAAGGAAGGTTGGGATGTCAACAACCTCTATACCATTGTGCCGCTTCGCACGGCAGCATCCAAGATTCTTCGAGAGCAGATGGTCGGAAGAGGCCTGCGTTTGCCCTATGGTGAGCGCACCGGCGACCGGGATGTGGACGCTGTGATGCTGACTGCCCATGATAAGTTCAACGATATCCTGGCAGAAGCGCAGAAGGGCGATTCTATCTTCAAGGCCGGAAATGTGATCAAAGTTGAGGAAATAAAGCCGGAAGAGGTCGTTTATACCCAACTGACGATTGATGCCGAGCCGGATGCCGAACTGGAAAAGGCATATGCCCATACCAAAATTGAAAAGACGGATGCCACGGATGCACTGCTCAAGAAAGCAACGGAGCTGATTCAGGCGGAGGTCGAGGAACATATTCAGCATACCCCGGCTCACACGGTTACTCCGACGCAGGCACAGCAAATCGTAGAAACGGTCAAGCAGCAGGTATCCGAGGACAAAGACCTTGGTCAAACGTTCAAAGAGAACGAAATGCCGATTGCCGCATGGATGCTTCAGCAGACCGAGGAAACGCACCGGGCTGCTGTGAATAAATTCATCCCGATTCCACGCATTAAGGTTACGGATGCCGGGGTCGAGGAATATGTGTTTGTGGACTTTGATTTGGATATGGCGGAGTTCACCCATGTGCCGATTAGGAATGAGCTGCTTGTGCAGAATCTGGAGGATATGCAGGACAGGCAGCGCATCAAGGGCAACGCTATTGATTTTGAAGGATACAATCCTAAAAAAGTCATTCTGGAACAGCTGCGTGCAAAACCGGAAATCGATTACGAAAAGTGTTCCAAACTGCTGTTCAAGCTGATTACTCAGGTCTGCGACCATTACGAAACCCGATATGGCACAAACGGAATGCAAAACATCATTATGATGTACAAGCGGGATATTGGCAATAAAATCTACAAGCAGATGCTCCAGCATTTTTACTGTGAAAACGGATTTTTACAGGAAGAAGTGGTCGGGACAAGAAAGTATAATCTGCAGCAATCCTATCGTTACTCTGAACGTGTGAACCTTTTCTCTGATGAGTATACGGAAAATATCCAGTCTGTGCTGTTTGAGGGGATAAAACGAGGCGTGTTCGGCACCGCTAAATTTGACAGCCGCCCGGAGCTGTTGTTGGCACGAATCCTGGAAACAGAATCGGCTGATGTACAGAATTGGCTTCGTCCTGCGCCGCAGGAGTTCAATATCACCTATAACCACGGTCATAACTATGAGCCGGACTTTGTGGTGGAAACCGAGGACACTATTTATCTCGTAGAGGTCAAGGGTGAGGACAAGCTGAATGACCCGGATGTGATTGCTAAGAAAAAGCGCGGTATCCAATACTGCGAGGTTGCCTCTCGCTGGGGCAAGGCAAACGGCTATAAGAAGTGGCGGTATCTGTTTATCCCGTCCAAGCAGGTAATGCCAAACTCGTCGTTTATGCAGTTGGCAAAAAGGTTTGGAGAATACTAAATTAACAAATAGTCTCTGCAAATACAATTTAGCTAAATGTGTAATGTACAAAATCTGTTCTTCATGGAAACGCTAAGTTTTTCGTGAATCTAATGACACTCGATATAGTCAATATTGTTGCATTAAATTTAACGTCAAAGCTTTGAATACTAATACGGTTGCGAATAATAATTTAGGTGCTTGTAGCTTTGATGTTTCAACAGAAATATCATCAAATAAAAGAATTGGAGGAATAGAAAATGGCAGAGACCTTTAAACTTCCGTGCTCATCGTATGAGGAGCTGATTAAACTGTTCCAAGCGTATGCGAATACGAAAGAAGGAACCGCACTATCATTGGACGAGATAACCCAAGCCACTGGAGTACCTCGTACTATTGTAAGCAAGAACAATGGTTTTATGGTACAAGTGGGTTTGATCACGGAGGGCAATAAAAAAGCAGCAACCGAAACGGGACGCGCTTTAGGACGAGCATATACCTCAAAAATTACAGATGAAGTTGAACGGATTTGGAAAGAGATTATTGCTGAAGTTGATTTTTTAAACCGGATGTTGTCTGCTGTCCGAATTCGTAATGGCATGGATCGTTCGAGTTTCATTAATCACATTATTTATTCTTCAGGACTCAAAGATGCTAAGGAATCTCGCGCAGGAGCTGGAGCACTGATTGAAATTTTTAAGAGTGTTGGGGTATTGTCAGAGGTTGACGGCAAGCTATCTGTCCTGGATGAACCAAGCTCTGCCCGAGTATCTGTTGCATCAAATACCATATCTGCTGAGCAAACGCATTCAGAACCAGTTGCCCAACAAGCGCTTCCCGTTGCAACAATTTCGGCAAAGAACTCTATTGTCATCAACATCAATATCAACTGTACACCAGCAGATATTGATGGACTCGGCGAAAAAATTAGTCAACTGCTTTACGAGTTGTCTGAATGATTAAGCTATTCATAACAGAGAAAGTAGGTGCAGTATGAGTTATAACATAGTGCTTACTACTGCTGAGGATATTGTTGCAGTTGTTGATGCTGTCATCGCAAAAGGCTCTGAAGCGGCAAAGGATTTCATCGCAGAGTTCACGGGAATAGCAACTGACGATCAGGTTCTTAAGGCACTTCAGATGGCATGTGAACTTCAGTTAATTGTGTTTGATAGTTCACGAGGCTGTTATGGGTCTCCATCATTTTTGGCCCGGAAGCTTGTATCTGCATCATCAGACGAGCAGAAGGCTGTGTTTATGCGCTTGATTTTGGAGCAATATGCTCCATATAATACATTCAAGACACGATACGGTTTTACAAAATCCATTGAGCTTGCTTGTCGCCAAACGAAAACCCTACATATGATGACCTCCAACGAGAGAGACGTGAAAAATACGCTTATAAGCATTGCTACCTACGCAAAGGCGCTTAAAAGCGAAGGCGCAAACTTATATAGCTTTGTTGAGGATGTGGATGCTGTAGGTATTATTGAAGCTGCGCTTCGCTCGGCAAACATTACCGAAAACTCGTTGCGTACGTATTGGGGGGAAAATCTGTATACTTTTGTTAATACATCCAATGTGTTTGCCCCTTTGGTTGAGGCATTGCAGAAAACTCATTCTGGGACAATGGATGTTCGTTCTATCGTTGTTTGTGCGGCAAATGCATTTGAATCTTTTTTAGCTGATTTTGCAGTAAGAAAAGGAGTCTCTTTAAGCGGTAGAAATGGGATACTGCAAAAGAGAGATGCATTATCTGCACACATTTCGAAAAAACATCGAGGGATGATTGAATTCGTTGGACAAGTCCGCAATGCGGCAGACCACGGTGCAGATCCCGACGAAAACAACCAAGTTTGGACAATCTCTAATGAAACTGCAAGAATATATCCCTGCATTATAGCAGCGCTAATTAAAGCGATTTTTTCACGAGATGCTACAGGGAGCATTGAAGTATAAATAGGATTTTCTCATAAATCAGTGTTTTGCCCTGGCCATCTGGATTAAGATCCCAAGCGATTTCATTCAGAACGGTGCGGTTGAAGTTCTCCGTAATAACTTGGCGATTGAAGGTGTCAATTTCAAACTTCATGTCATCTTCCAGTTCAGCGCTGTTGAGGACCTCGCCGGTGACAGGATCGTAGATGGCAAGCTGCTCGCCTTTTTCGTACTTGATACCCTCCACACGAAGCTTGGTACGAATATTATGAGGAGCATCGTGATCTACCAGATAGCCGTCAATGACAGCCTCACGGTAGGAATAGTTAAAAACAGGCTTTCCGAATATCTCGGGAGTGTGCAACGCCGGTGTTGCAGTCAACGCAATTTTCACGGCATCAAAGTACTCGATGACGGTACGGTATTTGCTGATGTAGTCATCCTGGTTACGGTAGAGCATCTCGGATTCGCTCATTTCCTTATCCAGAATATATCCACGGTGTGCTTCGTCAACCACAATTAGATCGTAGTCTGTAACGGAGGGCATGGTATCTCCCTCGGGATAGAGGATACGCTTGACAAGGCTCTGGACCGTTGCGATATGTATTTTTGTTTCTCTGTCGATTTCCTTTTCATCCAGACCCTTGATGTTATAGATGGAATCCAAGGTCATCAATTCTTCGATTTTTACTTCCTTGAAAACATCTTCGGCCTGCTCACCAAGAGCAGTACGGTCAACCAAGAATAGAACTCGTTTGAATCGGTCGCTCTTAATAAAGCGATAGATCATGCCAAGGATGGTACGGGTCTTGCCGGTGCCGGTAGCCATGGACAGCAGGACAGTTTGCTTACCCTCGATAATGGCCCGTTCTGCTGCCTCAATAGCATTAATCTGATACTTGCGCAGATTCAGTCCATCCGGGTCGCGGAGCAGATCAAAAGGCGTATTTTGGAGTGTGGAATTTGCGGCGGCAATATCCTTTTCGAGCTGTTCCATCAGGCCCTGGGGACTGATCCAGCCTTGCAGAGCCTTGGGGGCATTTGCTCCACTACGCAAATCCAGACACCAGATACCGGATTTGGTTTCGATTTGCTTCAGATATTTACGGCCATTGGTAGCAAAGACAAAGGGGACCTTATATGCACCCCACTGGTTGATGATGTACTCCTTGTGTTCCGCCTTGATACCCTTGGCGTATTCCTTGCACTGGTGGTCAATCACAGCGGGAATGTCAATAGCGGCTTTCTTTGCTTCCACAATACCCACGAGCTTAAGTCCAACAAACAGAGCGTAATCTGCATAGCCGTTCTTGCCCACTGCAGAATCAGTGGGCCACTCTGCAATGGCAAGATTTCTCCCTTTCTGTGGACGGGTTCCCTTGGAATAGCGCAGATTATTGGTGTCGGCTTCCCAGCCGAATTTGCGGAGCTGCTCGTCAATCAGATAGCGGGTTTCAGCCTCGGAAAGTTCCATGCTCTCGGACGCGGTTTCGCCTTTCTCTGCACGTTCCTTGGAGGTCTTGGTAGATGCCGCGGTGGATACTGCCTCGACCTGCTTGGAGAGTGCAACAATCTTTTCCTCCTGCTCTTTAATGATGGACTCATAGTCCGGTTGGGCCACATTTTCGGGCATGACAAAAGCAGGGGCAATATATCCCCAGTCACCATATACCTCCATGAACCAAACGGCCAGGTTATAGGTCATGGAGAGCAGAGTCTTTGCATCCTCCACGGAGTCAGCACCAGCATGTACAGCATCATTGCGGGTTTTGCGAAGCGCATACAGGATATCGTCAATTTTCTTGGGGATCAGGCATTCTCGTTTCAGCAGACGAATCCGGTTGGCGTGTGTATTGTCGATGGTCGGCTCCTTGATATGCTCAAAAGCAAAAATCTCAAGAATCAGGCGCTCACCGAACATACCCAGCTTATACAGGCAAGCGTTGGGATCGGAATACACATAACTCTCCGCTGCTGCACCAATCTGAGCCAATGCTGGCCAGTATCTATTGAGAAATTCAAAGTTGGATTTCATGTGCGTCCTCCTAACTTTTGTGATGCTTCTGATAATCTTGTATTATCGGAAGTTTGTAGGTAAAGAAGTTTACTCCTCAGTTATAGTACCATCTTTAATATGGAATGCAATTTGATGTTCTTTACAAAACCGAATAACTTCATTCGCACACTCGTTATAAAACCCTCTATGGCTTCTGTAGGCGGACACTTCCTTGTTGTAGTTTGTCCGCCCAAAAATAATTCGGTCTACAAAGGATACTGCTGAGAGGAGCTCCTGTAGCGACTGTTCAATCAGGTTAGGTGTAGGGTACGGTTCAATACTGACCCACGTCTTGCATCCCGCATCATGTAACACTTTTAGTGCCGCCAACCGTTCTTTGTAGGGAGCTGCACCGGGTTCCATCTTCTGCCGATATTCCTCATCCAAAGAAACAAGGGTAATCCCATATGCGTTTTCCAGAGACATCTCGGACAGTTCCATTGGCAACAGGCCTTTTGTTAGAGCGGTACACATTATTCCTGCGGCGTTTAGCTTGCGAATGGCCGCCATGCTCATTTCTGTTATTTCTGGGTATCCGTACATAAAAGGGTCTGTTGTAAAGCAAAGCTGTACAGATTGAATTTTAGACTTTAACCGAGGGATTTCTTTATCTAAAAGTTCAAGTGTATTAAAAACAAGAACGGGAGAGCACCAATCTTCGTAAGTATGTACTCGACCAAAACGCTTTGCCATCAGAAATGCATAGCAAGGATATTTGCATCCATGGGAGCAACCTTGAACATGGTTCATGGTATAATCTCCATATTCGACTCCGGTTTTATAGAGCATGCTTTTTCTCTCGATATACTGCATTTTAGTGCTATCTCCTATCTGTGAAGCTGATTGTGCTTCGAGAAATCTTTGCGCTATAATCGTTTTTCAAGGCCTTTTTAATCTCGGCACGGTATCCGTCTGAAGGAAAGACGGGATGCGCATCTAAATCCGCCCAGATTGTCGCAAGCGGAATGTCCTTTTGGCCTGCAAATTTGCTCTGCAAATAATCGACTATGTCTTTGACATAGTAACAGCGCTCATCACATTGAGTTTTCACCCGCTGATCATTAAAATCAATCATGAATTGGTTTTCCTCACCGTGTGTATTTTTGATTGAGGATTTACCACCGAATGTTTTCCATGCGGTTGTTTTATACAGCTTAAAACCTGCTTCATGGCAAGTACAATGAACCAAGTCATACAAAAGCGAGTTACGGGAATTAAAAAACGGAAATGAGGCAATGTAATATTTGCGGCCTGTGCCAGATTGCAGCGAGGCAATAATTTGTTCCACACGCTTTTCATATGCGGTTCGATCACTTCCGCAAGGCAGAAGGTCTTCGAAAGCCGAGAGGTATGTTTCCTCATACTTCTGCATAGCCTTGGGTGTTTTAACTTGACGAATCGCTCTAATAGAATCATTGACCATATGATTTATCAGCACCTCGCCCCAACTACGGAAAAAGGGTGCGAGCGCCGACCAATCTATCGATGCGTCATATGGATCATACAACAAGAAAAAGTGCAGTCCCTTGCTTTTTGACAGTTTGCCACCAATTTCCTTCAGAAGCACATTGCCGTCTTTACTCGTAATGCTATAACGAAAGTTTGAGCTTTCGCTGGGAAGATGCTTTTTCAATTCGGCAATTTTTTCTTCGGAGTTATCGTTCAGATAAACAAATACTTTCTTTTTGGGGTACTGCCCTGCAACATCCCTAAGAATTCGGGATACACGAATCGGTGTTCCAAATTCTTCGTTTCCGTTTTCGTCGCGGTAAACACCACTGTTGCACATACAGTCAATGAAAATAATGCCGTTACAGTAATTGTTTTGCATCAATTTTTGTGCCCAAGATTTCACATAACTTTCTATGAGTTCAAACTTTTTGATTGTATGAGGGCTGACCTTGCTCACAACTGTGCTGTTATTACTGCTTGACATGTTTTTCACCTCATATCCAAAAGGACTTCTACATAAGGCGGTTATCTATGATTCGCCATAAATTCATTCGCTTTGTAGAACAATATCTTATCGTTTTAACGGGGCGCTGCTTTAGCACGTATTTTTTCATAAAACTTAGAAAAAACACATGCCATAGAACGAATAAAATATATAGCAATGTGAATAGCATCACCACTTTGCTTGAGAAAATTGAACAATCTACTATATCCGAGTTTAAGATCGTTTTTTGTTATTCGAAAACGCAACCGTTCTAATTAATTATTTCCCATTAGTGGCAATATTTTGCAAAGCATCTCTTCTGATGTAACTACCAAGGCGATTTTTCGTCTAACTCTTGTTAATCCTGTCTCTTATACACATCTGACGCTGCCGACGAACTCTAGGG